>OBYU01000085.1_pt1 | contig 76496 bp, 96 predicted proteins | sample 1501421 | NCBI WGS metagenome assembly OBYU01 (sample SAMEA2580207, study PRJEB22360) | human gut metagenome | biome: human gut; feature: human-associated habitat; material: faeces | place: Denmark | collected 2008/2010
TCTCCAAGGGAGAGGCCGGCCCTTCAGGGGCTTTCTTTTACGCCGGGCGGGTCTGCTCCGCATCTTCGTCCGCACCGCCGGCATCCAGCTCGGCGACGGGGAGAACGATGGTCATGCGGGTGCCTACGCCGGGCCAGGAGCGCACCTCGAACCAGCCGCCGTGGCGGTCCACGATCCACTTGGCAATGGCCAGCCCTAGCCCGGTTCCGCCGGTCTGGCGGGCCCGGGACTGGTCGGTGCGGTAGAAGCGATCGAACACGTGGGGCAGGCTGCCGGCGTCGATGCCCTGGCCCTCGTCCTGGACGGAGAGGCGGGCCATGCCGTCCCGCAGGGCGGCGGACAGGGTGATGTGCCCTCCGGCGGGGGTGTATTTGATGGAGTTGTCCACCAGGATGCGCAGGGCCTGCTTGGTCAGTCCCACGTCGGCGCAGACCGGCACGGCCCCCTCCCACCGGGCGGAGAAGGTGTGGGTCTGGTCGATCATCCCGGTCTCCTTGAGCACCTCGGCGGCCACCTCGGTCAAGTCGAAGGTCTCCATCTCAATGTGCATGGAGTCGTTGTCCCCCCGGGCCAGGAAGAGAAGCTGCTCCACCAGCTCCTTCATGGAGTCGGCCTCCTGCCGGATGGCGTCGATGGCCTCCTGGCGGGTGGCGGGGTCGTCCTTGCCCCAGCGGTTGAGCAGGTTGGCGTAGCCCTGGATCACCGCGATGGGGGTGCGCAGCTCATGGCTGGCGTCGGAGACGAAGCGCATCTGGGAGCGGTAGGCCTCGTTGATGCGGTCCAGCATGGCGTTGATGGCCTGGGCCAGGGTTTTCAGCTCCTTCTGGGTGCCGGGCAGGTCGATGCGCCGGTCCAGATGGGTGGCGTTGATCTCGTCCAGCTTGCCCGCCAGGGCCTTCAGCTCCTCCGGCGACATGCGCTCCACCTGGTTGAGCTTGGCGGCGGTGGCGGCCAGCTCCTGGATGGGGCGGAGCACCTTCTTAATGGAGCCGGCGTTCTTGAACAGGTTGGTCACCAGGCTGGCCAGCTGGCAGATGAACAGTACCCGGGCGGCAAAGACGAAGATGGCTGCGGACTGGGTCAGATCCAGCCGGATGGCGTAGGGCTCGTCCCCCGGCATCTGGAGGGTGTAGCTGGTGGCGTCGCCGGAGGAGAAGGTGACCAGCAGAAGGAGATCCACCGTGCCGGGGTTGAAGTAGCGCACGCCGCCCCGGGTCTCCTCCGGCGAGGGCAGCCAGCCGGGCAGGCGGAGGCCGTCCGCCTCCGGCGTGCCGGCGGTGACGGTGTAATCCCCTGCCGTCATCCACTCCGTGGCCTCCGCCGAGGGGACGCCCCGCTCCTCCACCAGAGTGCTGATCTGGGCCGCCTGCTGCTCCGACCAGACGAACAGGCCGCCGCAGAACAGGATCAGCAGCAGCAGATCCATGGTGAAATAGATGCCCAGCAGCCGGAAAAAGAGGCGTGTGTTGAGCCGGGCCACGATGGAGGACTTGATGCGCCCCGGCGGGCGCTTGTTCGCTCTGTGTGCCATGGGAACTCCCTCCTCCTAATCCCCGTCCAGCCAGGCCAGCACGGGCGCCAGACGCTCCGGGGAAACCCAGTCGCCCCCGTCCCGGAAGGCGTCCCGCATGGCCCGGTCGGCCTCCGTCTCCGCCGGGGCCCTGGACACCAGCCGGGCCATGGGGGCCATCATGGCGCGGTAGAAGCCGGTGAGCTTCTCCGGGGCGTAGCCGCCCCGGAGGTAGAACAGGGGAACGCCCTCCAGCCGGTTGTCCCGGCGCAGCTTGGCCTCCTCCACCTCCGCCGCCATGCCCACGGCGCACACCGCCGCCGTCCGGAAGCGGCGGCGGGCCCCCTTCAGGCCCTTGATCCCCCCGGCGCACAGCCAGCCCAGGTAGATAACCGCCGTCCCCCGGGGCAGGGCGGCGGCCTCCTTCAGCGGGCGGCAGGGCAGGCCGGTGCGCTCCGCCAGCAGGGCGGCGTACCGGGCGGTGAAGCCGGTCTGGCTGGTGTAGACGATGGCGGCCGCGTTCATTGTCCTTCCTCCCGAATCACATAGCCCACGCCGCGGACGGTGTGGATGAGCTTGATACCGAAGTGCTCGTCGATTTTGGCCCGCAGAAAGCGGATGTATACGTCCACTGCGTTGGTCTCCCCCACGAAGTCGAAGCCCCACACATGGTCCAGCAGGGACTCCCGAGAGATGACCCGCTCCTTGTTCTCCAGCAGGTAGCGCAGCAGATCGAACTCCCGGCGGGTGAGCTCCACCCCCTCGCCGTTCACGCTCACCTCGTGCCGGTCGGTGTCCATGGTGAGGGGACCGGCGGTGAGCAGGCTCCGGGGCGGCTCCGCGGCCTGGGCGGGGCGCTTGCGCAAGGCCGCCCGGATGCGGGCCAGCAGCTCCTCGATGGCAAAGGGCTTGGTAATGTAGTCGTCCGCCCCCATGTCCAGGCCGGACACCTTATCCACCACGGTGTCCCGGGCAGTGAGCATGATGACGGGCATGGCGCTCTCCCGCCGCAGGCGGCGCAGCACCTCCATGCCGGACAGGGCGGGCAGCATGATGTCCAGCAGCACCAGGTCGAACTCCCCCGACAGGGCCCGGTCCAGCCCGGCGCGCCCGTCGAAGGCCTTCTCCACCTCGTACCCCTCGTATTGGAGCTCCAGCTCCACCATGCGGGCCAGCTTCTCCTCGTCCTCCACCAACAGGATTCTCTCTGCCATCTCTCTCGCTCCTTACTTGCCTTTTTTCCCCCTGGATTTGTCGAATTCCCGCTTGAATTCGTCCCGTACCTGGCCCACCGCGTCCCCCACCTTGGCGGACACCTGGTTGACCACCTCGCCCACCCGATTTTTGTCCAGATCCGGGCCGGAAAAGCGGTATTTACAGCCGAAGAACAGGCCCACCACCAGCAAGGGCAGGGAGATCCAGTAGGCCACCAGCACCAGCAGGATCAGGATCAGCACGGGCAGGGCGGTCATCCGCTCTCCGTTGCGCCACACCTCAAACTGGTTGACCGTGCAGTGGCGCAGCAGATCCAGCGCCGCCGCCAGCAGCTCCCGCAGGCGGGTGCGCCAGCTCCCCCGCTCCTCCCGGCCGCGGTGGCCGCCCACGGTCACGGCCAGCCCCCAGAACCGCTTCTCGTCCTTCCCGGACGCCTCCGGCCCCCGGGTGGGCCCGGAGGGCGGCGGCTCCGGAGCGGCCCCGGGCTGGGTGGTAAAAAAAGCGCCCCGCCCGCCGCCCGGCGGAATCCGGCCCTCCCGCTCCAGCAGGATCAGGGCGTCCAGCAGATCGCCGTCACAGGCCTCCAGGGCCCGCCGGGCCTCCTCATAGGAGACTGCCGCGTGCGCGCGGAGTTGTTCCACCTGTTCCAAAGTCACTGACATAGAGGCCGCCACCCTTTCAACGGTTTTGTGATTACAGTATACCCAAGCCGCAGGGCGGATGGAATTGATCTTTCCTTAAAAACACATTAAAAGTCAATCTAATTTTACAACTAAAAACACTAGAATAGCAAGAAGAATGCACAATAAAAACAACTTTTTCGAACTTTTTGTGCGTTGTTCTATTTGCACATATTTAAGAAGAAAGTTACAAATACTTAGGAAATCTTCTGGATCTCTTTAGCCAAAAACGAAACATCTACGTGCGTATAGTGCTCGGTAACATCTCCATCGGAATGCCCTAAGATACGCTTTATAGCGACTTCGTCCACCCCGGCCATCCTCATCCGAGACGCGGCGGTATGTCTGCACCAATGAGGGGTAGCAGCAGGCACTCCTAATTCTTCCATAACCTTAGAGAATAGCGGTCGGTATTTGTATGCGGGTATTGCATTCCCGTCATCATCACAGATAATAGTTTTACCGCCCCTGGACAGCCACTTGGTCAGATATGGCATGATTTTAGGATGCACCGGGACAATCCGATTTTTCCCGGCCTGTGTTTTTAGGCCGCCCTGCAAATAGCTCCCATCTGGATGATAGGAAAATCTGGTGAGCCCCAAAAACTCAGATACTCGGAATCCAGTATAACATAGCATTAGTACGGTATCAGCCCAAGGGAATCCAGAGGACGCCAGGTTCTCCAATTTACGCATTGTGATATCATCAAAAGCACCCTTTTCGTGCTTTGCTTCAACTCCTGGAAGTTCCACAAAAGCGGAATAGTCTTTATACACGATATCGCGCTCTGTTGCGTGCTTAAAAAGTGCCTTCATAAGCATTTTGTCATTGCTAATACTAGATTTCGATAATCCGTTTGCCTCGTCTTGGTCAATAATAGATTGTAGGTCGTCAATCGTAACCTTGCACATATCCTTTTTTTCTAGCACACAGAGGCGCGCCCAAGAAGCCTTATAGCTGGCGATAGAGGCGGCTCCTGCCTTTGCATACTTTTTGGCAGACCACTGATTGTATACGTCTCCCCAGGTAACGGCGAGTGACTTTGCCGGGATATTAGATGCCAAATATTTGTCGAGGGCCTCCTGTGCTTCTTTGGCAGTTCTGTGGTAGGATAAGTACTTTTGTTTCCACAGTCCGGGTCGCTCCAGATATGAAACTCTGACGGCGTATCGGTTTCTGCGGTTTGGCCCAAGATTTACAATACTTCCAGTTCCGTTCGCTCTTCTCATTGACTTTTCCCCCTATTCTGGTAAAATAAAGGGGTGATAATGGCGGCCAAACCTTATCACCCCTATGTGAGCCGTCCCTGGTGTTGGTAGCACCGGGGGCGGTATTTTTATTGCGGTGAAAGATTGTCTCCAATCGCCAGTTGAATTTGATCCTTCTTATAATAAAGTGCGACTTTATGTCGAAGCTCGTCCATTGTTGAACAGGTCTTGGCAATTCCTGTTATTTGATTTATATGTGTAACTAATTGATTTACGCCATATTCTTCTGTAAACCATTGGTGATAATTTCTTCCGTGACGTGGAGCCGGTTTGTTTTGCTTTAAATAGGTAGCAACATCAGGATCAAGAGCGTCATAAATCAGTTCTAACACCAGTTTTCCCCAATATTTTGGCCGTTGCTGTAGAGACCCACTCCAACCGGTTAATCTGCCAAATTGCTCCCATAGTTCATCTGGAAATGTTTTTTCCCATGCTCGCAATTCATCAGAAATAAATGCCCTAATTTTGATTTGTAAAGCATTTTCCTCACGAACATATTGATATCCCGTTGCCTCGTCAATCAGAGCAATAAGTCCTGTTTTCGCACACGCAGATAGCAGGATTGAACAGTTAACAGCTATACCTTTTTGCTTTTCGGTCAAGGGCGCTCCAGACGTAAGCGCGGATACATATGCAGAACAGATATCAAGAAAGGTTTCTGCTGTAATTCCCTTTGCCTTGTTTGGGTTTCCCGGTATAGTAAACTCAACAAATTTATTTGATATTCCAGCAGCATCAATATAAGGTTGTAACGATTTGACACCAACATATTTAGATAGGTCGCCATTATCATCATTTGCAATTGCTTTTACAGTTGCCCTCATGCTAATTACTCTGCTCTTGTCATCTAGAACATAACAGTCGACTGGCTTATCTCCAAGACTAAGCGAGCCACTATATTTTGCAAAAGGTGATTTTGGAATAACGACTGTAGGTTCTTCTTCCATATATAGTCCCCCCTGCCGGAATAAAATCTAATTTTATCATATTTATTTTCTGTTTGGTGAGATTATGGATAATATCGCGATAATTAAAAAAGAAAAATGCATTTTCCCGCGGCCGTACATTTGCTTATTCAGTTAGCTGTTTAGTATACCAGCACCTTCCGAGGAGGCGGTATTTTATTGCGCTTTTTTGAGTTCGGCGATTTCCTGATTCATGGTGCGGATCGCCAGCTTAAGCACGGATACTTCGTTTCGCAGTTCCTCGATTTCACTTTTTGGCGTGATGGCGTCCATAATGGCCTGCTGTCCCTCGGCCAAAAGGTTAAATCGGGTTGTGACCTCCGTGTCCAATAAAACCTTTACATCGTGCATGATGTCCTGTTTCTGCTGTTCCAACAAGCCCTTCGTTTCAGACATGATGTCCTGTTTTTGCTTCTCCATCAACTGTGCGATTGCCTGCAAATCTTTTTCGTCCAACATAGAAAGTGCCTCCTAAAATCCTACTACGTTTCTAACATTTAGGGATGATTGCGGGATTACAGAAAATTGATATGCTATATTCGATGTAATCTCAGCTTTGTATCTGGTAAATATGTTGTGCCGGGCCTCTGCGCAGGGGAGTGAGATCCCGCAAAGTCGCGTAAGGTGTTCTGGCTTTAAGAACTTGTCATAAGAGTAGAAGAACTTGGGCGGACACACTAGGAAGCCAGCCCCCAGACGAGCCTCTTCATCATATTGGGCATATTTCTCGTTTGAATAGCCCTGACGGAAAAGACTAAAGGCTGGGTCGTTTACATGACCGTACACAATATGGGCAATTTCCTCGCTTATGGTAAAACGGATACGACCGCTTGGCTGATTATCGTTATAGGCGATGCGGTATCGGTTTTGATAGCAGTTTACAGCCCCGTCTGTGTTGCCCCAAATTGAAAATACGGCGTTCTCTGGCAAGCCGGTCCCGCGGACAATTTCAGATAAAGACACAAGCTCAATACCTGCACTGGTACAGACCTCACCAAGCTGTACGGGAACCGTTCTCACCTTGTGGTACTTCATAAAATGGAACATTTTACTATACAGAACCTGGCGTCGTTCAGGTGTCGTCATCCTTGAAAGCCTCCGGGAACATAAATTCAGCGTATTTCCGTAAGTTCTTCGCCTGATCCGGTGTCATTTTTTGCCCAGCACGGGCAATCATACGAATATCAGGATTCTCAATCTCGCGCTCACCCTCCTGGGTGGGCGCTTTTTCTTTTTCACCAAGTCCGGTTAATAAATAATCCGTTGTTGTTTCAAGATAATTGGCTATGACTTCTAAGTTCTTCATTCTTGGAGTTGTTTTTCCAGTATTCCATAAAGAGTAGGATGCAGAAGTTATTCCACAATCTCGATAGAAGTCTCGCTTTGAAATCCCTTTCTCAGCAAGCAAACCGTTGATTCTGCTGACAATTGGCGAATTACCCATAATACTTTCCTCCAGTTTGGTAAAAACGCCGCCTAGCAAATACTAATTTATTCTTGACAATCAGAAAAACTTAGTATATACTAGTTTTTGAAGCGAGGGCAAAGAAAAACCTAGCCCACGCAAAAACGGACTTTGCATAATATAAGTTGTTGGCACTTCCTATATTAAGCTAAGTCTATCGAATTGTCAAGTAAAACTTAGTGTTCGGAGGTGAAAAAATGGGATTCCGTGATGCACGTATCTCGGCTGGGCTTTCTGTAAGTCAAGTAATGAAAAATATAGGTGTATCAGATGCCGCAGTATACCAATGGGAAACCGGAGTAACTAGGCCAAACGCCAAAAGACTTCTTGAGATTGCTCGATTATATGGTGTCACTGTTGATGATCTTCTTAGCGAGCATGATACCACAGAGAAAGTCCAATAAACCGGATAATAAAGCTAATTGATGATGGTAAGACGGGTCACGGAAAGGAGGCAAAATCGGTGTACGTTGCGATGTTTTTTATTGGAATAGCTGTTGGCATGGCACTTCATCGACTGATTATGGCGATGGTGCTTGAGAAATCACCGGATACCCTGTGCGCATACTGTGAGTGGCTTGGAAGAAAAAGAAGCCGCCACAAGGAGTGACGGCTTGACCTATTACTTTTTTGGCGGTTTTGGAGGTGGTGTTTTGATTTTGTATGTAGGAGATTGAGAAATCCCACGGTCATTTACAACGACTCTCCCAGATTGCTTTTGACCGGATGGTTTTGGCAAAGGGTTACTCATTTTCTAGCTCCTCCTCAATGTCAACATCATGGTTATACCAGAAATATCGCCGATTTTTTTCTTTGGCAACTATTTCAAGCCGCTTTTTGGAAGGGAAGTCAATGTCACCAGCAAAGCGATCACGGATTGAGCGCTCCTGCTGTTTCCATTCTTTGATATGAGCTCGTACTTGGCTTTCCTGTTCTGGAAGAATCTCGTATGCGCCGACATCATTCCAATAGGTGCATACTTCATCAAATAAAACTTCTTTGTCTTGGATCATGTATTTCAAGGCGGCGCGTTGCTTGGACGCTTGGGTAAGGGGCTGTAGAACTTGCAACACTTGAGCCAGCACAGCGATTATTGCCCATAAAACTGGAGCGGCATCCCAAACAGATAGCGTAACAATTCCGCCAGCAGATGCAAGCAATAAAAACCCGGAATAGGCACTACTTATTCTTCTCGCTGAGATATAGTATACACGCTCATAGTTAAGACTGTGCCCCAGTTCGACATAGTATTTAAACAGTTCTTCATTCATCGACACCACCGCCCATATTTATTATACCAAAAGACAGAAGCGGCGCAAGTGTAATCTAATTAAATGCCGACAACCAAGGGGCATAAGAAAACCGGGAGTGCTGTCACACTCCCGGCCCGGCCTCAACGACCTACCCGAACACGCTTAGTCACGGTTCTAGTAGTTTTCCCATTCGACACATGCGTAGTAGCAATAATGCGACTACCAGAGTGCAGGGCAAAAGAAGCCCGCCCCTGACGGGGCGGTATGAAGCAGCGAAAGGAGGTAATCTTTTGAAAGAAAATGAAACTGTCCGCCCCAGAGGAACGGACAGCGCAAAGGTGATCCAGGTCATCGTTACAAAGTCTTTAGAGGGGATCGGGACAGAAGAAGATCCTTGCAAAATCCAAACACGATATTGGAGTTTAGATGGTACCTTGCTGGCAACTGGTTCCTGACTTACGTTCCGTTTCCTTTGCATCGGCCAGTTTTGATATTTCATCGAAAAGTTGTTCTTCATCATATCGGGAAATATACCATTTTTCAATCAAAAGTTCAATCAACTTGATTAGTTTTTTTGCTTCTCCTGGGTCAACATCAATAATCAGTTGAACATCTTTTTCCATATGTGCCCCAATGTTTCCGATTTTACGAAGCCCATCTATCGCTTTCCATTGGGAAGGAGAGACTTTTCCTTTGAGTGCTGTGATTTCTGCATTTAAGTTTTTTTCTTTAATCTTCCAAAAATCGTGGATCATTCCCTGTAAGCAGCGGCGTGCCAATGTAGCGGACGCCTTTGGGCTTAGATCTACTATGGACACAGCTTCTTCATAATCAGAGCGGATTGCCTCTGGAATATATTCAGGGAGTTGGAGTGCCATAGTTGGAGGGTAGGAAAAACTGAATTTCATTTTTTCATTTTTCCAATACGGAATCATCCTAATGGCGGTTTTTCCACAGTTTGGACAAGTACTAAAATTAAGCTGAACAGCATTGTTTCTAGCATCGTTTTCGCTCATTTCTTGTAAATCTGCGCTATCGTGTGAAGGATAGTAAGTTGTTGTGATTTCTCCATTGTCAAAACAAGTGTGATTACAGTACGGACAAAGATAACCCATAAAGACACCCCTTTCGTCCACATTCTACCATATTCCAGCGAAAGGGACAACAAAAAGCGCCCCGGCCAGTGTTGCACCACCGACCAGGGCATGACACCACGTAAGCACGCTACGAGGTATCGGAGACAGTATATCACATCCTCCGGCCTCTGGCAAGATTGGAGGATTTTTTATGACCAAAGATGGACAGCTCAACGAGAGCAGCACGAAGCGGTAGATTGAGAACCGCTTCAGCAATGCGCGCCGCGTCATGGACGACCTATGCCGGGCCTATTACGGGATGACTTGGGACGAGCATGAGCGGTTACATGGCGAAAGGAGGGAGGATAGCCATGAGGCCAAGAACGAGAGAGCGGCCACCGGTTCCAACGGACAATGAGATACTAGCATATGACAATGTCCCCTTGGACGTTGCGGCCCGATATCTGGACTGGCCCGAACAAACGGTAAGGTTGGCGCTCAGAGAGGGCCGGGCAACCTTCGGGATTGCGGTCAAGGACAAGGCGCTTACATACAAGATCAGCCCCGGCGGGCTGGTTAAGTACAAGCGGGAGGGCGTACCGTGCTTTGACTACGAAACCATCGTACACATGATACGGACTGCGGTGGCGAGCACCATTCAAAGCGAAATGAGCGATTTCAAGACAGAACTTTTCAACTAATGAAAGAGAGTGAAAAAATTATGGGAGCACAAACCGAGCGCGACAGACGCGCAAAGGCGTACAGCTACCGGGCCTACCGCCGCCGGGTACAGCAGGCGCAGGCGGTGGCCCAGCGGGTACAACTGGCGGTGGTTGCCGGAGCGGCGCTGGTTCTGGCTATTCTGGTGGCAGCGAGCCTATGAAAAAGCAACTGATCGTGACTACCGTATACCTGTTCTTTTTGTTGGCGCTGGTTGCACTGATCGAAATTGTCTGGAACCAGGAACCGGAGCAGCCAGCCATTGAGACCCCGGCGGCAACCACCACCCAGCCCCCCACGCCCACCGGCCCGCTCACCATCCAGATCACCGGACTGGAGGGCGCGGAGAGCATCGACGATGTGTGGGCGACCATTGTAATCCCACATTGAGGAGGGAGCAAAATGGACTTAAAAAAGATTTTGGACGAGCATCTCCTTTGGCTGAATGGAGAGGGTGGCAGCCGTGCCAACCTGTTCGGTGCCAACCTGCGCGGTGCCAACCTGTTCGGTGCCAACCTGCGCTGTGCCGACCTGCGCTGTGCCAACCTGCGCTGTGCCGACCTGCGCTGTGCCGACCTGCGCTGTGCCGACCTGCGCAATGCCGACCTGCGCCGTGCCGACCTGCGCAATGCCGACCTGCGCCGTGCCGACCTGCGCAATGCCGACCTGTGCGATGCCGACCTGTGCGATGCCGACCTGCGCTGTGCATCTATGGATCAAATGATATGGAATATTCATACGGCTTTTTACCCACTGCAATGCCCAGATTCCGGTTCTTATATCGGCTATAAAAAGGCAAGTGGCCTTGTTGTGGAGTTGGAAATCCCCGCAGATGCACGCCGGTCCTCCGCTACTAGCCGAAAATGCCGCGCCAGTAAGGCCAAGGTATTGAGTATCACAGATATCAACGGAAATCCTGCTGGCGGCCAGGTAAAGAGCAATTATGATCCGAACTTTGTTTATACCATAGGGGAAACCGTTGAAGTGTCTTATTTTGATGATGACCGCTGGAACGAGTGCTCTACTGGCATTCATCATTTTATTACACGGGCGGAAGCCGTTATTTACGAATAAAAGCGCCGCTCCCCGGTGTGCGAGACCGGAGGGCGGCAAGAGAAAGAACATCTGCCCTTATTATCGGGATTTCAATCCGCGCCCCCACGAAAGGGGCGACTGATACTCCTATTATCAGGGAAAGGAGCTGATTTGTCAATGGGAATTACACAGGAAACCCGCCGCGAGGCGTATGAAGATATTAATCCAAAGCGAGACAGCCGCCACCGCCTGATCTACACCACCCTGCGGGAACGGGGGCCAATGACGGCGGAGGAGCTGGCGGACGCTCTCGGCTTTTCCGACAAGAACTCTGTCCGGCCCCGCCTCACGGAGTTGAAAGCTCTACGGCTGGTCAATGTTATTGATAAACGCAGGGCCCGGAGCGGCAAGAGAACCGCCGTATGGGCTGCGATGGGAAGGAGCGAAGAAGCATGATTTGCTTGGATCCGTTATGCGACACGCAGGAAAAAGCTCCAACAGGTTATTGCGCCCGATGCGGGGCTGACCTGTACTCCTATGATATTGGGGCCGTCTGTACTAAATGTCGGGAAGAAATCAAAGCTCCGGAAACGGTTGTGGAGTATGCGGAGGCATGGCCCAGGAAGTGGTTCAGGTTCATGTGGGATATCATCAATGAGGACTACATGAAGCCGGTGCTCCAGCAGTTTAAGGAATACTGCGAGGGCAGCGACGCGGATGGCCCCGACTTTGAAAGCTGGGCGGAAAGCTGATGGCAACACTGCTGTTTTTTGACCAGGGACACAAGTATACCCTGGACGGGGAAGAGCTGCCCAGCGTATCCGAGTTGTGCCGCTTTCTTTCCCGCGAGATTTACGGAGATGTAGCACAATGGAGGCTCGACAACGCCGCAGACCGGGGCACCGCCGTCCACAAAGCCTGTGAGTCGCTGGATAAGTTCGGTTCCGTGGATGTGCAGGACGCCATTTTACCCTACTTACAAGCCTATTTGAAATTCCGCCGGGAACACGCGGTGGAGTGGCGGAAAATTGAGTACGCCTCCCACCACCCGGAGCGCCGCTACGCGGGCACCATTGACCGTTACGGCCTCGTGGACGGCGTATGCTCCCTGGTGGATATCAAGACCAGCTATACAATCCATAGCCCCCTCTGTGCCGCCCAGCTCAACCTCTACCGCTGGTTGCTGGAGGCCCAGGGGCTTCCCGTGGACAAGCTCTTTATTCTGCATCTGAAGAAGGATGGAACCTATAAGCTCCAGCCCTTCGACCGAGACAACGCGCTACCGGAGGCGCTCTTGACCCTCCACAGTGCGTTAAAAAAGAAAGCGAGGAAACGCAATGCCTGATGAAGTTGTAACCGCCCAGGAGGCCGCTGAGGCCCCGGTTCTTACCCCCGCACCCGCAATACCCGGCGGCTTGACCATGTGGAACGACACCAAACTGATGAACCTGGCGTACCGCACCGCTGGTATGCTCTCCCGCTCCGGCTTGGTACCGGACAGCTACCGCAACAGCCCGGAGAACTGCCTGATTGCTATCGACCTTGCCAACCGTCAGGGGCTCTCTCCCATGATGGTCATGCAGAACCTCTATGTGGTGAAGGGAAAGCCCGCCTGGAGCGGCTCCTTCTGCGCGGCCGCGGTCAACGGCTGCGGCAAGTTCACGCCGCTGGAATATGTATTTGTGGGCGAGACCGGAACTCCCTCCGAGGGCTGCTTTGCTCGCGCTACCCGCCTGGCCAACGGAACACAGTGTGTCTCCGACACCATCACCCTGAAAATGGCGAAGGACGAGGGCTGGATGGATAAAGGCGGCTCCAAGTGGAAAACCATGCCCCGTCAGATGATGATGTACCGGGCCGCCTCCTTCTTTGCCCGCGCCCATTGCCCCGAGGTACTGCTGGGCATCCAGACCGTGGAGGAGGTGCAGGACGTGCGGGGCTATGAGGAGCCCCAGCCTTCCGTCACCACCGTTGTTTTGGAGGAGCATACATGCTGAACCGGATTATTCTCATGGGCCGTCTGACCCGTGATCCCGAGCTGCGCCAGACGCAGAGCGGGGTGTCTGTGGCAAACTTCTCCTTGGCGGTGGATCGGGACTTCAAGGACAAGTCCACCGGAGAGAAGGGCACCGATTTCATCGACATTGTAGCTTGGCGCAGCTCCGCCGAATTTGTCTCCCGCTTCTTCACCAAGGGCCGCATGGCCGTGGTGGAGGGCCGCTTGCAGCTCCGGGACTGGACGGATAAGGACGGCAACAAGCGCCGCACCGCCGAGGTGCTGGCCGAGCATGTGTACTTCGGAGACTCCAGGCGGGACACGGAGGCCGGCGCAGCGGATACACCGCCCCCGGCGGAGCCGGGTTCCGGTGGGGCGGAGTTTGCGGAGCTGACGGACGACGACGGGGAGCTGCCATTTTAACCGACAACGCTTTCGGGTGTATCGGACAGAAGAGCCAGGGCGAACAGGGATAGACGGCGGGGAACACCCCGTGCTGTATCCTGACGACCGCCCCCCTTCTGCCCCCCTTCCTCTTTCCCCCACACCCCCTATCTCTATCCCCCCTATTATCCCCCCGTTCCTCCTCCTTCTCCCGAGAGAATGGCGGTAATTTGGAGGGGAAGAAGGCTTCTATCGGAAGGCTATCGGTAGAAGTACAGGAAGGACGTGACGCTGTGACCCGAGAGGATACGGACAATCTGTTCAAATTGCTGGCCATCTTCCGCCCAAACGACCCCCGTGCCGAGGACACAACGCTGAAATCGGCCTGGGCGCTGGTGCTGGAACCGTATGCCGTCGAGGACGTTCGGGCGGCGGTGGCGGCCTACTTCCGGGAGAAGAAGTTCTGGCCAGATGTGACGGACATCTCCTCCCGATGCCCGCCGCTCCCACAAATGCCGCACCAACCTCCGCCCCTGACAGGTGGCTACATAGACCACGCGGTAGAAGCCCTTCGGGAGCGGTGGCAGGAGCTTCGCCGTCAGTGCCGGGTGGCCGGGGTTCCGGGCACTTGGGAAGAGGCAAAAAAGTCAGGGCTGACCTGGGCGGCCTGGATGGAAATTCTTGATGAAAGGGGCCTTGGCTTGTGAATAAATACGGCAACAAGAAGGCGGTGCGAAATGGCATCACCTTCGACAGTCAGAAAGAGGCCGTACGGTATGACCAACTCATGCTCATGCTGTGCGCCGGAGAAATCAGAGATTTGAAGCTCCAGCCGGAGTTCACGCTTCAGGAGGCGTTCACGACACCGCTGGGGGAGCGTGTGCGGGCGATTAAGTACCGGGCCGACTTTGCATACGAGCGCCCTACAGAGCCGGACTGCACAGGCGCTATTCACTGGCTGCCTGTGGTAGAAGATGTGAAGGGCTACAAGACCAAAGAATACGAGCTGAAGAAAAAACTCATGGCCGGGCGCGGAATCCATGTGGTGGAGGTGTAGGCCGTGATAACCGCAGATCCCTACGGCATCAGCGGAGCGGTGGCCCCCTGGCGCAGCCTGGACGCGATGGAGTCAGTTGTAGAGCGCAGGATTACGGAGCGGGATGCAGAAGAGGCGGAAATCTGCGGGCAGTGCCCGTTGCCGGACTGCAACCCCAAAAAAGTTGGCTGTCTCCTACATACCAGGGCGAAAAAGCCCAGACCGTCCCGCGATTTACTGGAGCGCATGGCGCTGGACGGGTATGGGCCGGAGACGATAGCCCAGGCAACCGGATACTCCATATCAACCACCACAGAGTATATGAAACAGTTTTTTAGGGCGGGACCATGTGAGCGCTGTGCGTCCAAGAGCATTTGTGATGCAGTCGTCGGGACGTGTAGCCGCAAAGAACGCTGGAAAGCAGTCAAGGAGGAATCGAACGATGGACGATAAGACGCGCGCCCTGTTGGGCGATAGAGAGGCGGCCAAGCGGCTGACGGATGCGGAAGTGCTGCTGCCGTGCGCTCACTGTGGCGGAGAGGCCGAATATATCGAGCGCGGAAATGAGAAAATCGGGCTGAAAGAAACCGTTGTCAGGTGCAAAAAATGTGGCACAAGACAAATACATAAATGGCTCAGATATAAGTTTGACTTTTTCTATGTGAGAAATAATACCTTGCTTGAGTGGAACACCCGCGCGCCGATTCTGAGCGCGGAGGAGATGGAGATGCTGGAGGGGGTGCAATGAGCATGACGCGGCGAGAGGCTGCAATCAAGAGCTGTGAGGACAGAATCAGGCACCTAGAAAGTGTGCCGCCTCACTACTATGGGAAACGGCAACGGGGAAGAGCTATTGAGCTGGAAAAGGTAAAAATAAAGGCCCTCCGCCCCGTCAGCCGGGAGCAGGTGGAGCGGGTGTGGAGGGGTGAGTGGATAGGCATGACTGATGAAGATGGATGTACTTGGCAGGAATGTTCAAGGTGTGAACACGACCTTGATAGTATGGAGGAAGCACAAAACTTTTGCCCAGCCTGCGGCGCTCCCATGACGGACGAGGCCGTGGACATCAGATTGAAGGAACTGGAGGCGCTGAAAGATGGCAAGGGCGATTGATGCAGACGAACTGCAAGAGCTATGCAACAGGAGAATCCAAGACACATGGAATAGCGGAACAGCTCCTGTATCGTGGGCGCACGCATACGCGGATTTTAAGGATGATATTGACAGTATGCCCACCCTCACCCCGCCGAACGAGCCGCTGGCGTGCGAGGGGTGCTATTGGAAAACACATGGCTCATTCGGGCAATGCTTTGACTGCGTCAGAGAGAAACAGGACAATTACCGCCGCCCGCCGGAGGTATCGCCATGAGACACCAATATACCCGCGCAGAGTTGGAATCCATCACCCAGGAGACCGCAATCTACATTGAGGGTGCAGGGATAGCGCAGCTCCAATGGGGCGGCTTGGAAATTGCAGAGGGGTGCAGGGATGGAAACTTGTACTGCAAGCATATCAAACCGTTTAGCCTGGAACTGTACGGCCAATACTGGACGGCCTTTGATGGGCCGCCGGAAGAGGTGGAGAACGCATGAAAACGATTTGCATTACTTGCAAAAATGACTGCAATAACGCCGGTACAACGGCCAGAATTTCTTGGTGCCCTCAGTACAAACCGGGACGAATTTTGTCCAACGCCGACCGCATCCGGGCCATGAGCGACGAGGAACTGGCGAAACTGCTGTGTATCTATGACTGGCGACTTGGCGAAATGGACGAGTGTCTGGCTTGGCTCAAGCGGCCCGAGGAGGAAAAGTGATGGACATTGAGAAGCTGATTGAGCGGCTGCGCACCGACAGCCTATGTGCTGATAAGGCGACACTGGAAATCATGGACTTGTGCATGGAGGCGGCAGACGCCCTCTCCGCACTCCAGGCCGAAAACGAGAAGCTGCGGGCCGAGCTAAAAAGCAAGGTGGACTTAGTATTTCAGCAGGCGAAAGAACTTGATCGGAGGCACTTGCTATTACAAGAGCAAGAGGCCGAGCTGGAGCAGGTGAAGCGGGAACTATCTGCCTACAAAGAACTTGGCCCCGTTGACCGCCTCCGCGAACTCAAGCAGGCCGACGATGAAGGGCGGTGCGTGGTGCTCAAATGTAAGCCAAACGCCACAGTTTGGTTTATAAAGTCGGCGTTTTCTACAGCACATTTCCCAATTGAGGGGAATCATGTATCTATTAAAGGGGTCGCTTGTGATGGCGATATATATTGCTCGGCTATTACGGCTTACAATAAAATTAGCAGAAGTTTTTATATGTCAGATATAGGCAAAACTGTTTTTCTGACCCGCGAGGAAGCCGAGGCCGCACTACGGAGGGAGCAGGAAAAGGAGGAGGCCGAGCATGAGACTAGTTGATGCGGATAAAGCCAGAGAGTGCTTTGGTGGTGATGGGGTGACTGGAGCCGTCATGCAGCGTATGTTTGATAGCCTGCCCACCATCGACGCCGTGCCTGTGGTCAGGTGCCGGGATTGTAAGTGGTTCAATCACTATACTATGGAATGTGAGAGTGATGATGTTGCAACAGACCATGAGGGCGGAGCGTCGTTTAGCATTAACTTTGGCCCGGATGATTTCTGCTCCTACGGCCAGCGAAAGGAGACCGACCTAGACGAAGCCATCGAAAAGTACCTGAAAATCAAGGAGGGGGGCCAACATGGACAAGCCGAGAATTTGCGAGGTGCTTGGGGTTGAACCAGAAGAAAAGTTTGAAATTAGAGGGAACACGTTAGGGCGATTTCGTATCAATAAATATGGGACATTCCAGATTGAAATATCAAATGACTGCTGGGGATTCTCCACTGTGGAATGTCTTAACAATCTCATAAATCATCCAGAAAACATCGCCCGCAAGCCCCGCTGGACGGAGCAGGAGGTGGAGAGGGCGAAGGCTATCAAAGTGCTATATCCAGTTGTTAAAACATTGGCATACGTTGATATAGTGGGACAGACATTTTACATGTATGATGACGAAGACAACTATAAGGGCAGTCTTGATAACCTTGATGAAACGTTTCCTACGCTGAGGAGCATAAGGCGGGCCACATTGGACGAGATCATCGGAGGTGCCCAATGAAATCCCCTGAGTGTGTATGCAAAACGTCAGAAGAGTACATTCGTGTTGCGTTAGCTCTAGAAACTCTTGCTTACCATGACAAAAACTACTTAGACAGTACATTCGCAAAGAGCAATGCTGCTATCAGTGAAGAGATACAGGCTTGCTTGCAGAAGGCTTTAACGATGATGGAGGAAAAACAATGAGAGAAATCCTTTTCAAAGCTAAGCGGCTGGATAATGGAGAATGGATTTCCGGAAGCTTGGTATGCTTTGCAGGCGGTGCCCGCGCAATCTTGCCCAGTGATAGCAAAACATTATTTCAAAAAGCAAAGGCTTTATTTGCTGCGATACCTGTCATGATGTTGACCCCTCCACGGTCTGCCAGTACACCGGCCTGACCGACAAAAACGGGAAGAAGATTTTTGAGGGGGATATACTCGACGAAAGCGGTGAACATTTCATCGTTGTATATGATAGTAATTGGGCGAAATTCAGACTGCAATACCGCCATACAGTACAGTTTCCAGAGTGGAACCGTGGAGTTCTTATGGAGGTCATCGGCTCCATCCACGACGGGGAGGGCGTACAATGAAAGAGTACAAGCTCCAAGTCCCTGATGATACGGTTGGCATATCAATCACGGTTTTCCGTCAGACGAAAAAGAAATGTTTGTTTTCTAGAAGTTTTAATGTCGAATCAGCTTTAGAGACTTACACCCTTGACTTGATGGACGAGGAGGGCGGACAGCATGAGCGAGTGGATTAGCGTCAAGGATAGGCTGCCAGTTGAGCATGACAGCATATTCAAAAGTCTCAAAGGGACACCAATGTGGAGCCCCGGAATGTTTGAAAAAACGTCAGATAATGTGAATGTTGCCATAGAGTTCGAGGACGGAAGCGTGAAAGTATACACAGCACATACGACAGACGGAAAATGGAGGAATCTCCCTATTGTGGGGAAGCCGGTTGTCACCCACTGGATGCCCCTCCCCGATCCGCCGAAGGAAGATATGTCATGAGGCGGAATGCATACGCGGCGAAGCTCATGGCCGCAAAGGGCGCTGTATCAGCACATCAAAAGAAAGAGCTGGTACATAGATGCTTGACCACGGTATATCAAGCCTCTGCTGTGGCCCTGCACGAGGTGTACGGGTTCGGCCCGGACAGGATTGAGAGATTCCGGGACGCGATGGAGGCCGTTATCCTGGAGTATGGAGACCTCCTTGACAGCGTAGATACAGACTATGCCGACGGCAAACTGGAGCAGAGATACAAGGCCATTATGGGGAGGGATAGCCCTTGAACGAGTTCCCGGAGAGGATTGACGCTCCCCATGGCTAAAGCAAGGGGGACCCGCCGCCCAAATCTCGATGATAGAAGGGATGGAACCATGCATAGAGCGGTTTTTTGTAAATCGTGTGGGAATATGATAGCCACCACGGATGGAAACGAAATCAAAATTCAGCACCGTGGAAGAACCATTCGGGTGCATGGCTCTGCTTCTATCACATGTGAAAATTGCAAGGAGGATACATACATTGACACGAAATGTGTACGCAGACTATGCGGCGACAACGCCACTATGCCTGCCTGCGAGACGGGCGATGCACGATGCGTTTGATATATATGGAAACCCGTCATCACTACATTATGCTGGTGCTGAAGCCCGAAAATTGGTAGAAAAGGCCAGATCCAAGGTCGCCAAGGCCATCAACGCCGAGCCGGACGAGATTTACTTCACCTCTGGGGCAACGGAGGCAAATATTTGGGTACTTTCAGCATTTAGTACAGTAAAAAGCAATGTAGAGCACAGTTCGATGGAATATGGACGGCGCGGTGGAATTGTCGGACTCGAAAGTGACCATCTAGGAATTGTACCATCCAAACCTGTTATAGACCTGACATTCATTGATACCATGTCGATTCTTTGGGTCAACAACGAGGTCGGGACAGTACAAGACATGAAATCGCTTGCGTCATGGGCGACCAATTCCGCTGATAAGCTATTCCATACCGATGCCACCCAGGCCGTCGGGCATATCTCGGTTGATGTGAGAGAGACGGGTGTAGACCTACTCTCTATGTCAGCTCACAAGTTCGGTGGCCCGAAGGGCATAGGAGCCTTGTTCGTGCGCAGGGGTGTAGATATACTCTCTATGCTCCACGGGGGACACCAAGAGGCGGGAAAGCGGGCAGGGACAGAAAATGTAATTGGTATCGCTGGAATGGGTGCGGCAATTGAGTGGGCAACCAATAACCTGGACAAGAGTGTGCCCTATCTCACTAAACTACGTGACATTCTGATTGACGGCATCCTCTCTATTCTAGGTACGGAACTGACTGGACACCCCACACAGCGTTCTCCATCTATCGCTTCCTTTGTGTTCAGGGGTATTGACGGACAAGCCTTGGTACTAGCTCTGGATGAACGGGGCGTATGCGCTTCTTCCGGCTCGGCCTGTTCGGAGGGTCAGGTTGGTGTCTCTCATGTGTTGAAGGCGATGGGGTACACCGAGGAAACCGGACGTGGTTCTCTACGGCTGTCCATTGGATGGGATACCACCGAGGCAGACGTGCGGTACGTCATCCGAGCGGTCAAGGAAAGCGTGGAGGAACTGAGAAAGTAAGGGATTGCAGGGAGGTTATTATATTGAAAATTATTGATAATGCAGATAAGCAGAAAATTTATGAGTCTTTGGCGCGAGAACTTCGATTTATTCGGGAAATGGTTATGAAAATATACTGTGACAAGGACTATCTAAGTTTACTTGGGAAAACCAGAATGAGCGGGCTCTCACTAGCAGAAAACCAAATTTACCGCTGTATCCTGGAGGCAGAAGAGTACTGGGTTAGAGATATGAAATCAGCTGGGACCAGGATTTTTCATGCAGGGTTTCACGATGATATTATCGACAACAAAGTGAAAGAGTCCCGAGAGGGGTTAAAAAACGGATGAAAAAGAACCTACGCCGCCTCTCCATTCTCGTCTCCGCTCAAACCGCTTGGAACCTAAACAAGCTGGCCGAGATATGTGGCTACGGGAACAACGTGGGGAAGGTCGTGGACAAGCTGGTGAGGGAGAAGATGATAGCATTGAAGGGGGATAGGTGTGGTAGCAACCGAGACAATTCTTGATGCTATCCACCTGGAGCGTGCCGACAAGGGCCGAACTACGGCATGTTCGTCGTTCCGGTGGAATGGGAGGGGGGCTGATGGCGAGGCGCAACCGTAACGCATACGCCGCAAAGTGGTCGAAAGAATTGACACTCCTCATACCTAAAGGCAGGGGATTCTCGGCTCAACGACCGTTGCCTGCAAGCAGGTCTTACATGGTCTCCCCGAGCGTTGGGTTCGGGCGTGTCCCGCCCTACCATGTATGCAAGTCTACGCCAACAGGCGCAGACCTTCGTTCAGTATGTTCTTTGCGGCATTGATGTCCCGGTCGTGGATAGCTCCACAGACAGGGCATACCCAATCCCTCACAGAGAGGTCTTTCGTCCCCGGCCACTGTGCGCCGCAGGCGGAGCAGAGCTGAGAGGACGGATAGAACTTGTCCACCCGGACAACCGCTTTCCCGTACCACGCCGCTTTGTACTCCAACTGTCGCCGGAACTCATCCCAGCTTGCATCCGAAATAGACCGGGCCAGTTTGTGGTTGCGCACCATGTTCCCTGGGGCCAAGTCCTCAATGCTGATTAGATCATAGTCCCGGACAAGGGCGGTGGACAGCTTGTGGAGCATATCTCCCCGTTGGTTGGCAACGTGCTCCTGCAAGCGAGCCGCCTTTACCCGTGCTTTCTCCCTGCGCTTGCTCCCCTTTGACTTTCGGGAGAGCTGACGCTGGAGACGGGCGAGTTTGCGGGTGCTTTTGGTCAGGAACTTGTGGTTGGGATACTCCACTCCATCAGAGGTGATGGCAAATGATTTAAGCCCCATATCAAGGCCGACTACCGCCCCGGTAGAGGGTAGAGGGGCTATCTCCACATCGGCACAGCACAGGGCCACAAAGTATTTCCCGGACGGGTTCTGGGAGACTGTGGCGGAGAGGATACGCCCCTTGACTTCCTTAGAGACACGGCATTTTACAAGGCCGAGTTTAGGGAGACGGACGTGCTTACCATCAACATAAATAGTCGGCTTCCCATTGGTAACATGCTGTTTAGTCTTGTAGGACTTCCGCCTATCCCGCTTACTTTTGAAGCGTGGGAAGCCGGGCTTTTCGCCCTTCTTCACACGGCGGAAGAAACCCTGATAGGCGGAATCCAAGTCACGTAAAGACTCCTGTAAGGGTATGCTGTCGACTGCTTTCAGCCATGTCAGCTCTTTCTTTAGCTGAGTAAGCAATGCAGAGGATTTGACGTAGTTGATGGTTTCACCACTTGTCTCATAGGTTTCTTTGCGGAGGTTGAGAAAATGGTTATACACAAATCGGGAACAACCAAATGTTCGAGCAATCAAAGCCCTCTGTTCGCCGTTTGGGTAAATACGAAACTTGTACGAATACTCCATTTTCTCACCTCATTTCTAAGAAAATTATACCATAAAACGTCTGAAAATTCAACAGAAAGGAGGCCGGGCGGCTTCCTCCCCATAAATAAATTTAGGAGTATCCGCCGCCCGAGTTTTGATGAGCAGTAATTCAGGAAAGAATAGGTACGTCAGATCAAAGGGCGGCTGGGACCCGCGGGGAGAATACTTTGATTGGTGCAGGCTTCGGGAAGATGGAACCATGGAATTTGGAAGCGAAGATGGAAACTATGCTGGAGGTACAACATTGGGCGCAGACTTCTATCCTAGTTGCCCAAGTGGCCTATACCCTTCAGACTCAGGAGATAGGGGATATTGGCACCATGCTAAAAAAGTATTGGAATCTATTCAAAAAGCAAAACCAGATTTCTTTGAGAGAATTATGGAAATGCTAAAGGAAAACGGAGTGCAAATCCCAGAATAACAAAAACGCCCCCGCTTGGCCGTGATGGTCAGGCGGGGGATTCGTCTTTCTTACGAGATTGAAGCGCGTCCCACTCCTTCTGGCGTTCTAGGATATTTGCCGCTGTCCCCCTACCATATAGATACGGATTCAAAAAGTACCTCCCGCGTCCCATGCGGATCAAGTACCCGTTCTCCATCAGATATTTCAACCCGCGTTTCATTGATGCCTCACCGAGGCCGTATGTTTCTCCTATGGAACTCAACGCATCGGATCCAAGAGAGATATAGGGGTCGCTATTGGCATAGGGGAGGCGGGCTGCCAAGGCACTCAAAAGAGTCCTTGTTGAGTGTGGTATTTGCTGCCGGAGCAACGGATTCTGCGCGAACTCTTTCACATATCGCGCACCAGGCTTTACGCTATACATTAGTTTCTTCACCTGGTTCGTCACTTCTCCGGTCTGCTGATCCACGATAATATACTCTTTTTGAACCTTGACTGTTTCTTTTAGTGCCCTGTCGCTCAATAGCCCCTCACCTCCTATATGCATATATACATTCTGTTATTACCAATAGAAAAGTATCAAAATGATACCTATTAAATATCAAATTGATACTAATAAGGTATCAAAATGATACTTAATTCAAATGGACTGTAATCATTGTGCCACAATGGATTGAACCCGATTTTTGGGCAGCCGCCGCCTCTTTTATTTTCTATTATAGCATGGTAGTGTCTAGGAGTGCAAGTTGAAGCGCATTACTGAGCCGAGTCATTCTCAATCATAGTACATCTGGCGGTGACAGAAGGCTGATGATAGGGTGGAGGGGGATTGAAGAGGAGGCGGAGTCAGGCGGTGCAGAGTTGTCCTAAGGCTGGGAGAGGCGGGGTAAATGAGAAGGGGGGGGTACTGCATAGTAAAATTGGAAATCCATATTATGGGAATGACTTGGAAACTTACCCCCCATGATTGCTATAAATGATACAGAACTTGCATATAGAAGACTAAAACTTAAACATTCTTTCTAAGAATGTTTAAGTTGTTACCTGTTTTTGCAAGATTACCAGTCAAAAAATGAGTTACGATCTTGCGTAGCTCGTCAATTTGACGAAACATAGGGAAAAATATTTGTTTCAGGTGGGTAGGAGCATGGCCCACGCAACATTTAACCTGAGCGGCCCAAGCGTGTGGACTTCGGTTTTCTCCCCCCCGCGGGCTTGCGGCTAGTCGATAGACCGGGTAATACAGCGCGCAGCGATTCTGGAATATTGCAATTGCAACGATAAGAAAAATTGAAGGATCTGGAGGCAAACCGCGCCATCTTCCGGGCGGCGGTGGAGCTGTCCCGGTTGAATGAGGCAGTAGACCCGGTAACCATCCGCTCGAAGGCTGGGGAAGCTGCAAGTCAAGAATACATGTTAGAGCAGAGACATAACCTCTCCGATATGCTGGGCAGGATACTTGATCCACCACTCACCCGGGATAAGATCCACCAGCTCGGCACAAGTGTCAGGATAGGCTCTCCAGCCGCTACACTCTTTTGCTTGTTCAACTTTTAGCGCCGACCGGCGTTCTTCGGCTGTCAGCCCCTCATAGGCTTCGCGGGTAAATACCTCTTTAGCAGTCAGCTTTTTCATGGGTTGTTCTCCCTTCTCCCCTGCGCGGGGCCTCCATTGTGTTGATTGTATCGCGCCCGCTCGGAGCCGTCAAGATTTTTTGGCAAGTTCCCATATCACCATAAGCGGGAGCAGCAGAATAAACAGGATAATCAAGCGTCGCACCCTCTTTTAAATAAGCATTTCCGCAAATTCCCGCATTTCTGCGGCCATATTCTGCGGGTCGGCGGCTTCTTTTGTATATTTCTGCTCCATCGTTATTTCCTCCACGTTTTGCCCATGCAGCGGACAAAATAATAGCTTTCTCCGTAGTCCTCTATTGTGTCTCCTGTCGGGTGCAGGTCGTGCGCTGAAAATACCATGATAACCGCTTTCAGCCATTCCCGGCGGGCCTCGAAATAGTCGCCCCGTTTAACGTCTATGTTATACCCGACAACAAAACAAAGCGGGCAATGATCATATATGCCGGACAAATCAAAATCAATGTTGGTTGTCCCTGGAACCGCTTGTAAATCATTTTCCAATGCTTGCAACTGGTCAAGCAGTTCAAAGCGGGATGCCGTGTCAATTTCTCTTTGCTTCATGGTTCATTTCCTCCATTCTCCGGCGGGCGGGTCAATACCAACAAAACTCGGCTTCTTCCAGTCTGTCGGCCTCTTGCTTGAGCGTGTACCATAGCGGTGTCATGTATTCCGCCTCTAACATCAGATCGCAAATTATACGGTGTTTATCCTTGCTATCAGGCATTGCAAGGGCGGCTTTTACGGGGTCTTTCTGGCTTTGATTCGGTTTCTTTAACATGGTTTCGCCTCCTTAAAAACGGGTGATTTCCTGCCCATCACTTGCCACGCCTGGAAGGAATGTCCCCAGGCGGGCTGGGTCGGTAAACAGGTTGTAGCCGTCAATGCCCACAAACTGGGCAACCTCCACGGCGTTCCCGTGGGCGTCTCTGTCGATGTAGCGGCGCAGGGTGTAGGCCCTGCCCTCGTAGATGTAGCGCCCGCCGTCCTGGTAGTATTCGCGGGCCTCGTCCAACGTTGCGGCGGCGATCTGGTCAATGGTCATTGTCAGCCGCCTGGCGGCGTCTCTGTATCGTTTCATTGTGCGACCTCCTCCATGTCAACGCATTTTTGGAGATTGTCGGCCTCCGTGCCTAGATTGAAGATATTACCTAGATAATAGGCCTTTGCCTCCTCGATAGAGGCATTAAGCTGGGTATACAGATAGTCTCCATTGGAAAAGGTGACTTTGTAAGTATTCATTGTGCGGCCCTCCTTGCGGCCTTGTTGACCGCTGCACGGTTTGCGGCGTTTGCCTTTGCGCTGATGCTGCTATCATCAAACAGAATTGTAAAGCCGTCATTCTGGAGGCTTGCGGCCATTTCTACAGGGTCAATACCGGGGAACTGGCAAACGTACTCGATGCAATTATAGCGAAGTTCCTGCGGCCTGCCGGAGATTTCCGCCGTTCTGATTAGATCGCGCTTGTAACTGCCGAAAATGCGGCGGGCCTTGTCCTCTTTGGCGGAAAGAATCATCTGCCGAAGTTCTTCCGTTCCGGGTACGGCCCAGAGACTGACGGCGAAAAAGGTGTTTTCCATATAGTTCACGGCGAAGCGGATTTTCTGGGCGTCTCCGCTCTCTCTGGCGGCCCTGTAGTCCCCGATTGCGTTCTGGATCAGTTCAGCGCGTTCCTTGTTCGTCATTTCTGTTTTCCTCCTTGTCATGGAGGGCTACCCGTGGTATACTGGGCGTGCCCTGGTTCGTGGTTGTTCTGGGGTTCTCTTTGCCCTGGTCACTGCTGCAAGCGGTGGCCGGGGCTTTTATTTACCAAAAATCGTCCGGGCTAAATAGCGTGTCTGCGTATGCGTCATAGATTAGCCAGTCATCAACGATTTTCTCAGCGTTTGCAATCTCTCCATAACTGGCGCACTCATCGCAAGTTTCCTGCAAGTGCTGGTCAAGATAGATTCCCTTTAGCTGGTTTATTTGTTCCCGTGTCAAGTCGTGCACTGTAAGCATTTTCTTTCCCTCCCGGCCTGTGGCCTTGCTTTTCCCTGCCGGTTGTGTTATATTGGAGGCGGCCAGATGGCAGGCTCTAACCGCCTCCGCTGGGTCTTAGATAGTCGCTTGCTTGTTCAGGGCTGGGCGGCTATCTTTTTTACTGCTTGGGGATGGCCTCTCGGATAATGCGGGCCGCGTCCTGCGCGTCCTTAGCCGTGGCCTCTACCAGCTTCGCCAGGGTTTCAAGGTATGATGCCAACTCAGTCTGGGTCATGCTATCAATCTCCATTTCCGTTACCTCCTGCCCGGTTGATTTATCAGGGGTTGCCCTCCTGACATGATTATAATAGCATAGATACGCGTATATATCAATATGGAATTTTCAACAAAAATAGATACGCGTATTTGTGCAGGCGTGATATATACGCTTACATAATAAATGTGATATAATATGTACAGGTGATAGAGTATGGAGAAAAAGAGCCAATACAAGGGATTTACACCAGCGCAAGCAAAAGCACACAAAAAATATATGGAGGGTTTTGTGGAGTTACGGGCCCGTGTGTCATACGCCGAGCGCGATAGCATACAGGCCCACGCCACAGCACGTGGGGAAAGTGTCAACGGGTTTATCAAGCGGGCCATATCCGAAGCCATGGAGAGGGATAGAGAAGGAGGCGAACAAAATGAGTAATCGTGAATTGGCAAAAGCCTTGATTGACCAGATACCCGAAAGCCGGCTTTTCTATGTTGTGTCCTATCTGCAAGGGGCCGCTGTCCCGGATGAAACGCCAAACGCTGAAACGCTGGAGGCTATGGCGGAGCTTGACAGCGGCGGCGGGCATAAGTTCACCGGCTCCACGGAACAACTCTTCTCCGAATTGATGGAGGATTGATTATGCTGGATGTCAGATACTCCACCAAATTCAAAAAGGATTTCAAGACCTGCGTAAAACGCCGCTATAATATGGAACTCTTACAGCAGATTGTTGACACTCTGAGAATCCCCGAAACCTTGCCGCCGAAAAATGTTGACCACAATTTGAGCGGGAATTATGCAGGGTATCGGGAATGTCACATTTCCCCGGATTGGCTATTGATTTACAGGCAGGACAAGAATGAACTCTTGCTTTACAGGACGGGAACACACGCCGATCTATTCGGGATGTAGTGCAGGAAGCCGGGGAATAGTCCTTGCAGCTCTCGCACCCCTGTGATATAATTGGGGCGGAGGCGTTTTAGGGTGGGGCCGGGTTTCCCCGGCCCCGTGGCTTTTACTTGGGCCAGGCGCTGATCAGCGCCTCATGAAGCGTGGAGTAGGTCTTACCGTCATAACTCCACTTCCCGTTGGAATACTTCATGCCCTCGCCTCCTTCCTGCCCCGGTGGTCGTGACACCGGGGCTTTTTATTTGTCAATCGGTTGCCCTCCTGACATGATTATAATAACATAGTTGCGCAACGATAGCAACGGGAAGGTTGCACAAGGTTGCGCAACGATATTTGTTGATAGTATATAGTTGCGCAATGCTTGCCGTGCGGAGTATAATAGAACAAAAGGAGGGGAGCGTATGGGAAAAGCTAGTACACGTGCACAGAATAAATACATCGCCAAGACTTATGACCGAGTGAATCTCACCATGCCGAAGGGCAATAAGGAAATCGTACAGGCCTGTGCAGAGGCCGAAGGGGAAAGCGTCAACGCCTATATCAACAAAGCCATTGACCAGCGGATGGAGCGGGATGGTGCGAGAGGCCCACAGGCGGGCGCCGAAGGGCCGCAGGTGGGCGGGGGTGTCTTTATCCCTCCTGATACACTGGAACGTGCCCAGCAGGCCGCAGAGGCTACGGGGGAGGCAATAGCAGACTTTTTGGCCCGTGCAGTGGAAACACAAGCAAAAAGAGATAGGTCTTCTCTAGCAATGGGGATCAGTCCAGCAACAAAGGAAAAAGAGCCAGGGAATTGATTCCCTGGCTCTTATCATAAAGCTATTCCGTGATACAATCGGGGCGGCCCTGGTTTGGTTGGTACTGGGCGGGGTTCCCGCCCCTGCTAACGTGTTTGCGGCACGGGGGGCGGGTTTTTATTTGTTTAATATCTCGTCTATTGCCTTGTGTAGTGGTTCGCTGTATGTGATGCCCAATTCATCACATTTCGCCTTGTACGCCGCCGCCTTGTCCTTTTTAACATTGAGTTGTATACGGTCATAGGCTTTAGCGTTGTACCGAGCTTTTACTTCGCTACTGGTTCGGGTCTTGCGCTTGGGCTTTTCCTCGCTTGACATATTCGGCCCCCTTTGCTATAATGTGGGCAAGAGGGGCACAACCGGGGCCAACGGTTGCGGGCTCTTCCTCAAAGATTTAGAATCTGGAGAAATGCCGCTTCCTATTGTCCGGGGGCGGTTATTTCTTTTTCGTTATGTTAATAACTCCAAAGATAACAACGGCTAACAGGTTAAGTAATGCGATTACTTCTAACACTGTCATGTTGTCACCTCCTTTTTCAGGAGGCCGAGCCGTTCCCCTCTTGCTTGTCTATACTATAGCATACATGAGTTAGTATGTAAACCCCTTTTCCAAATATTTTTATTTTGCCCTGGGCCCGTTGATCTAAGGGGGGGGACACGGGCCCAGGCGCATAGCATCACTGCGCCCAGCAGACGGCCCACCGTAGGCTTTCCCGGCCCTGGGGTGTCCCCTTGGAGACATCCGGCCATTTTCCGGAGTCGTGGGGGAGGGCTGCGCCCCTGGTATCTCCCGGCTGGATTTGGTCTGCGGGTCTGCATCCACACGTTAGCGCGATTCCCCAATTCATGGGGCCTCTTTTGTGCCATGCTACGCGGTAACGCGAAGTCAAAAATCATGGGGCGTACACTGAGGGGACACGTTAACGCGCGAAAAAAATACCGGGGCTTTGCTTTAACTCCCTGCACAAACATTTTCCTGCTTGTTTGTTTTATTTGACAGTTTACAACGTGCAATACCCGGCGTATAATAACGAGGTGGGGTTAAGTTCCCCGTGTAGACTTAAACAGGGCTTGTGTGGCCTTCGGGCCCACAGGCCCTTAGACCTTTATTGGGGGAAATTTATATGCGCCGTGTGATGGTTTTTATCGACTTCGAGAACTTCAACATAGCCGTCATGAGCTACTATCGGAGTATTGGGGAGCTGTATCCAAGATTGGATTATAATAAAGTCCCGCAAGAAATAGTGAAGCTGATACCTGGCAGCAATGAACTCGTTAAGACTTTCCTATGCGCTCCAAAGCCGGACGATTTTCTGGCGCAGGATGAGCGAAGGGCCGGTACATACAGGTGGATAAATGGGCTGAAAAACCAGCCATACTTTACTGTTATCGAGGGGCGGCATGTTGCAAGGCCGGTTTCTGGACAAACATTCTCGACAATGGATATCTCCGACCCAACGACCTACTATGTGGAAGAAAAGGGAACAGACATCAATATGGGAACGCATATTCTTGCAAAGGGATTCCTGAACGCATATGACACCGCCGTTATCGTGAGCGGGGGCACTGACTATATGCCTGTTTTGGATGTTCTGAATACAATAGGAAAAATCGCTGTATGCGTTGGAGTGAAAGGGCAGAACATGGTGAAATTGAAGACCTACTCAGACGATATCATAATCTTGGATGAGAAATATTTTGGCCGTTGTCTGCGCCCACCCCACACAAGCCAGGATTAAGCGATGAGATAAGGGCAGAAACCAAAGAACATAACACAGAAACAAAAGAAGCTAAATCAGAAAATGTAAGAAAACCAAACAGGAACATAAGACTGTGTTGTACCCAGCGCACAAGATTTCATTGCGTCCCGCGCTCTTAAACCGCAGAATTTGGGTAAGTACCCACAGCGTACAGTTTTTCAGAAAGTCCCCCGTTCCCTCCGCTCACACAATTTTGGTAAGTCCCGTGGGCACCGCTCACAGGTTTTCACAAAGTCCCACCCAGCGTACTCAGACCACAGAATTTCTTGACACTCCCCACGGCTAAAGCAAGGGGTTTTACGCCACGCATGATAATATATTCTTTGTATTCACGGCCTCGTTCGGTCAGATAAGTCGTTTTCTCAAACATGGATTTCACCAGCGAATTTTCGCTGATGAGATTTTCTATGGATTGTGTCACATGCTGGTGTTGCTTTTTGAAGTCTTTTGCGACGTTGTATTTTGTTTTGCGACATGGTTGATAGTTATGCTATAAGATAGTGCCCCTTCCAATTGGAAGGGGCACTTCTTCTGTGCGCTTATTGAGTTTCGTTGATCTTTTTTAGAATGAGTTCCAATTTACCTCTGTCCCACAAAATTACATTAGTCGCCTTGGCAAGCTCTATTGCGCCAGCGCTGAAATATCGGTTCGTAATGACGCACCCAACATGAAGTTTATAGTATCGGAGCCCTGCATAAATTTCTTGTATTGGAGTATTCCCGATATCGACAGAATAGCACTTGCACTGGAATCCAAACAGCACATCTTCTTTCTTTGCGATAATGTCTACGCCCTGGTCCCCGCTTCCTGGTGTGACCTCCACATCTTCATACCCAATAGAACGGAGGATAGAAGCGCACCAATACTCGAAAGCAGTTCCATCCATCCGGTCAACGTCTTGTAATGAACTGCTATGTAGGATATGCACATCATCTGATAGGCGGGATATAATTTTAGATACGGTTACTTCCTCTAAAATATAGGGATAGGAAAGCAATTTCTTCCGAAGAAGCTTTTCCCATTCTTCTTCTGTAATGAAAAATTTTCTGTCTCCGCTGTCCCCTGGTCCGCTGATAACCCCGGCCGACTCCAGACGGTCCATATAGGTTGCTGCCTGTGTGTATCCAGCCCCTACGCTTCTCTGTATGCTCCCAACACTAATCCCACCGTCCCTGAAAAATCCGCGGATAGCTTTGTCCAAGTGGTCAACAAATCTCCCTTCTGCAAAGTGCTCCAAAATAGGAGGCTTCCCGTCTTCTGACATCGGCAGTGAAATCTGGATATCACCGATAGCCTTTTCTGTGGGGCTCCCCTGTAAAGGGGTATGAATTTCAGAATGGTTTTCCGTGTAGGCTTCTGGTTCATTCAAAATTTGGCCCGCATCGTCGTTATATAGCTTCCCGGCTGGTTCACCAGTTGAACCATTCTTTGTGCCATTTCCTTTCCGCTTGACTACCCCCAATAGGGCAATGCATAAAGTACTGACAATGGCTATAAGAACAGCCAAAATGAAAACAAAAATCTCAGTTGAGATCATATCTTTCCCCTCCCACCATCAGCAGTATAGCACACCGCAAAGAAATTGTCGAAATATTTTCCAGAAAGGTATTGACTTGTAGCGCGATACATGGTATTTTTGTTTTGCGCTACAATGGAGGTGAAAAGATGCCAGCCGAAAGCAGAGCGGAGTATTTTCGTGAGCGGAGAAAAACTAAAAAGCAGTTCTCGATATTGAGTGACCGGAAGCTCGTCGAAGCACTGGAAATAAAATTAAAACGCCAAGGGAAGTCAAAGACGAAATGGTTTGAGGAGAAAGCTAACGAGGAACTCTCAAAAGAATGCAGAGGGGGCGGTTCAACGTCGCCCCTCTAATAAGAACAGGGGGAGAAAAATGAACTTGGCTGAATTTAAGACCTGTTCCGAAGAGTACCTTGCCTCATACGGGAACATGTCAAGGAACACACAGGATCAGAAGCGCCGGGGCGTGGAGAAGTTCATACGCTTCATGGAGAGCGAAGGACGGCAGGAGATTGACCAGAAGGCCATTCTGGCCTACCGAAAAAGCCTGCTGGGATACTCCAGAAACACCTTTGCGCAGTATATATCCCGGCTGAATACGGCGCTGGAATGGATGGTAGAGTCCGGGATGTTGGACAAAAACCCAATTTCGAAGAAAATGCGCATGTCTGAGAAATACATTTCTGCAAAGTCGGTGTTGAGCGCCGACGATATACGCCGCATATTCTCAACCAGTACATCGTCCTTTGGGCGAAAGCCGGTTTATATAAGGAACCGGGCTATGACGGTACTCTTACTGACCAGCGGTGCAAGAGAGTCGGAGATGCTGGCATTAACACCGGCTGATCTGAACTGGGAGGAAGGGTATGCAACCATCCGCAGCGGTAAGGGAGGCAAGGGACGTACAGTACCCTTCATTCCCTATGCGCAGATGGTCATGCACACATATCTGAACAAAGCCAGGCCGAAGGAGGCGGTAGATAAAGACCCCGTCTTCGTCCAAAAGAACGAAGGAGGCGGCTTCAAACCCCTGTCTCGAATAACAGCTATCTATGGTATAAAGAGCTATGTGGAGGCCATGACCGGAAGGGAGGATATCACCCCCCACTCTCTGCGACATACCTGTGCCTCAATGCTGGTTTCCTCTGGAATGAACCCGAAAGAGCTACAAATGCTCTTGGGACACTCCAGCCTGGACATGACACAGCGATATGCCCAGATGCTCAAACCGCAGACGGAGATTGCGGCGGAAACCAGAAAGGTGTTTGAAGGGATACTGGAAACGACCCCCGGCCTCGCATAGGAGACCGGGGGCCACTTCTGTTCAAGACGGATTCTCGATGTTGTAAAGGATCTGCACCAGTTCCTCACGGGTGGCTGGCTTCTTGTATTTCTTGTTCCCGGCCTGATCGCCGGAGATGATGTTTTGACCCTCGGCCCAGATCCGGGCCTCCTTAGACCAGTCAGACGGCTCCTTTTTGGAGAGCACAGTGTCCAGCCGGGCAGCAAGGGCCTCAATGTCAGCGTCGGTCAGTTTAGAGATGTCCATATCGTCGTCCTCCTCGGCTTCGGTTTTGATGGTGGTCGCCTTACTGGCATAATCCGGCAGGCAGTAGCCCCGGATATAGCGGCCATTGATGGGCACGGTACGGGTCGCCACGGCCTCGCCCTTGTTGCCCTCATAGATGGTCATGGTGTTGCTGTTGACCGCCCCGACAAAGCCCACATGGTTGGGATTGGCGGTCTGGTCGGTGGTGGCATAGTTGTCCCCGTCCTTCCAGCAGTACATGAGGATGTCCCCGATGTCGGGCCGGTAAGCGTCGTCCTCCATCCAGCGCCCTTTAGCCTTGTACAGCGCGATCATGCGAGAGCAGGAACACTCGCCCAAGATAATGTCGGACAGCCCCGCCTGCATCCCGGCGGCGGTGACTGTGGCGGCACACCACTCGTCGGTGTACTTTACCTTGTAGCCCCTCGGGAGGGGTTTCTGGGTGTTATACAGGTCGATGATTTTCTTGTGCTTGCCGTTGGCCTCAGACCAGCCAATCCAGCCCTGCATGATGGAGACAACACTTTGCCTAAGCTCCTGCTCAGTTGCCATTGCCCAGCGCCTCCACTTCCTTCGCCTGCCTGTACAGCTCATTGTGGAGCTTGAGCACGGCGGCCTCGATGGCATTGTCCAGGGCCTCGGTGTCCACCTTGAAGCCCTTGGAAGTGAGGAACTGTACCACATAGGCTTTCTTGGCGTCTCCATCAAGGGAATCGTAGAGTTGTTCGGCAGCAGCCACGGCAATCTCGACCCATTTCAAGAACTCGTCCATGTTCTCCGCGCCGATCTTCTTTTTGAGCCAAGGCACGGCAAAGGCGGTGATAAGGGCCACGGCCAGAGTGATAACGGCCTGGATGATAGGAGTAATGTCGGTCATAGTATGTACCTTCCTTTCTTAACTTTTTTGTTGCGTTTCTGGTTATGATTTTACTTTTCCCTTCACTTGTTGCGGCGGGTTCTTAACATCTTTAGCAGATTTCCGTTGATTTTCAGTCTGTGTCCTGCTGTTTTTTCTGGCAGGTTCCAAACACAGGCCCGTCGTTGTGTTCAAAGATGTTCTCCACCACTTTCAGAACATTCACACCTAATATGGTCGTGATTGCCTGCTGGGAAAGTTCAACAATAGGGAAGGGCTGTCCAAGCTGAACGGTGGCGTACAGGGCAATCAGGTAGGATACCGATACCCAAACCAGGGCGGCAATTTGTGTCGTGAGGAACAGGAGCCTGGTCACGGAGCGGAGTTCTTTTTCTCCCTTCCCGCCCACCTTCTTCGCCATGTACACCATAGCCGCTATAAGGGCGGCCACAAGCATCAGAATGGCAACCAGAAGGATACTCAACTCTGTCATTTGAATGCCCCCAATCCAATGGCGGCGGCCACGATACCGAATACCAGAGCAATGACTAGTTTGAGCACTTCTTTGCCTAGCATGTCCCATTTGTGGGCGGGCTTCATCTGCAAGTCGGTGATGGCTTGATTCTGCTTCTCGATAGCGGTGGTAAGTTCTTTCCTGCTGTCTTTCAGGTCTGTTTTGATTTCGCTGGTATCATCGAGGATTTGGGCAAGCTGGTTCTGTGTGACGGCCTGCGCCTTTTCACCAAACTCAAGGCGTTCATAGAACTCCTTATGGTCTTTGCGGTTATTCTCACGGTCAGCCTCCTGCTTTTTGACCAGTTCCTCGATTTGGTGCTTAAGGATTTGTGCTTCGGCGTAGCCGATGCAGTCCTGTGTGGGTTCTCGTACACAGTTCGGTGGCATGGGGCACCTTCTTTCTTATCTCGTAACTGTAATAGTGGCATTATAAGGCGCGACAACCCTATATATCCTTACGACACTTGTTGCCGTAGAGACTACCATCTGTGAAGTAACATCAACAAGGGTTGTTGACCCACTTATAGATGGTATGGGAAGCCCACTGGTTTGAATAGTTAGTATTAATATACTTCCAACAGCCGGATAGCAAGTATATCCAGTGCCTTGTGCTCTAATGTTCGTTTCAACATATGCCTCTAAACTATTTGTATAGTTCCTTGTAAAAGCAACATCCAAATTTGTTCCAGCCAAGTCCAACACTTTGACGGTAGCACTTTGGATAGATGTCCCTGTTGCTGTTCCTGTGATTTTTACGCCGTTCACCCACGCAGTTTCGCCGGAGGCAATATCAGAGGCCGTAGCGGTTCCAGCGGTTTGGCTGGCCAAAGAGTTTGCCGTCACAGTTCCGCTTCCGTTGTGGTATCCAGAAGGAATGGTATACGAGGCACCGGCGTCAAGATTGCGGGAAATGGCCCCTTGATTTGCCATACTTCCGTTTACAATGTCCCCACTTTCATCAATGAGTTGTTTGCCAGAAAGGAGGTCGGGAGCGTCCCCTGGGCTGGAGAGAGAGGGTAACAATGCGCCTTCATAAGTCCCTGTCACGCCGAAGATGGACACGTTCTCCTTGATGTTCCCCGGAACAAGGTTTTCATCCCCTTGGATAGTCTGCGCCCCGGTGAGGTACACGTTGGGCTGGATGGTTTGAGCCGTGGTGCCCGGAGTAATGGTCTGAGCTCCACGTGTTGGAATCTGTTCTGTGGCGCTTTCTAGCCCGCCTTCCACATACCCATCATCCTGATTAGAAGTTGCAGTAATAAGACCTGTCTCGTTCACAGATATTGAAGGAACTGCCCTACTGACTGTTTGTATGGTTCCAGTTACTTTTCCTTCTGCGGTATAAGCTGTATAGGGTGCTAGAATTTGCTCGGCTGTTGCTGTTGCGTCACTCGTATCATGCCATTCCATGGCGTCCAACCTTTCTAAAGTGTTAGAAATGGCGTTCAGCTCATCGGCGTCAATAGCTGGAGGGCCGCCGTTGACCCAATTAGGGTTTTTATATTTTCCGTCTTTAATGGGCATAAAGTCACACTCCTTCCGGCTGTGTTCCGTCCCCTAATGAGACGGCTATCATGTTTGACATCCCGTAAAAATATTGAACCAGCACCATAGTCCCCACGGGCACATTGGCAAGGGTGGAGACGTAGGGGATTTCGAAGATGGTACTGTCATTCGGTTGCATCACGCCCATAGTGGTGCCGTTGGGGGCGGTCACCACCGTCAGCTTCTTTTGCCGCACACAATCGGCGGTTTCCCGACGCACAGCCTCCACGATTTGCGGTTCCAAGGCCCGCCACACGGCAAGGGCCTCATTTTGTGCGTTCAGCTTGCGTTTTCGCATTGTGCCACCCCTAGTTTGCGGCGGGCATATTCGGACAACAGAACTGCCTCTGCCATATTATCATCCTCTTTTGTACATCTGGCCGTCCTGAACAGCCGCACGTCGGGGAACAGCCGCTTGCATACCTGAATGGAACTGTTCTTGTCCCCGGTGATAGAAAACTCTTTCTTCCATTTCTGAGGACGTACCAGTTCAAAAGGAATCTTGTAGGCCCTGAGCACGCCTTGGATAAAGCCGAAGTTTTCCCCAAAGTGAAACATAGAGGTGACTCCCTGCCCAGGCATAGACCCGACGTGTTCCAGACAGCAGATGGAGGTATGGGGGGCTACCTTGCCCAACACTTCTATGCAGGTGTCCTCGTCAAAGGGAAAGATGGATACGGCCCCATTTTCTAGCAGGGCCAGTGAGCCTTTCTTTCCAGGGTCAACTCCAATGAACGTCATGTGCTCACCTCGCTTGGAAACTTTAGTGTTGCATTATAAAGCCCCGGACTGCCCACAGAAACCGTTGTGCTGGCCGTTTCCTGTGCTCCACTTTCAGGCTTATAGGTGCCCTCCAGCTCCCACTTTCCGTATCCATCCACCGGGAGCTGAAACGTTACCAGTCCATTTGATACGCCCCTCAGAGTGGTGCCGCTTAGTGAGCAGGTCACGACGGCCCCCGCCCGCACGTCACAGGCAATGGTTGCATAAACAAGTGTAGAGGGCAGGGGATAAGGGGAAGCCGCCGGGAAGTCGTTCACGCTGGTGCAGTCAATAGTCATCTGCCCGTTCTGTGCGATAGGCCGGGAAAAGCCAGTGACCAGATGCCGCTCTACCGGACTCCCCGGCTTGTCCGTCCGGGTAATAGTTACTAATTCATTTTCTACCAGATGAAACAACTGGGAGGACTGAATGGTCACAGACTTTTTCAGAACAGAGTTCTGCTTCAAATACCACTCCGCGAGTTCTTGACATTGTTCATCGGCGTAGTAGCAGGTTTCCTCGAAGACCTTTGTGCGCAGGCCCATAAGATCTATGTTGGTGTCAGAGGACGGATCTTGATTTATCGCCCGCCCGGAGGGGACGTGGTTGCCATTCAGCGCCACACCGTTGACGATAATATCATTGAATACCTCTGTGTTCTTGACGGCATAAGTCGCTCCTAGGAAATCCACCTGCTGGGGGGAGAACTCCCACTGGATTGGCTTGTCTGCATCCGATATGTCCTCATAGGCGGCATCCACCCGCAGGTGTCCCGCTTGGTCGTACCCAATCCACCCAACCAGCATCTTGTTCATCTCCAACAAGAGGGTAGAAAGGGTGTTGCTTCGGTTGTCAAACCGGGCCGTGTATGGCGTGTTTGTCCATGGGACTATGCGTCCGTCCGTCAATTTTACCGTCTTGTCATTATAGTAGGTCGTGAAGATTGGGGCCATGTTATCGATAGGCTGTCCGTTTCCTCTATCCCGTAGAAGCAGTTGGGAAATGGCGTTGAAGATATCCTCATTGATTTCAATGAGTGCCCAACCCTCTAAGTTGCCGAACAGCGTCCCGTCCAGATATGCCCACTTGTCAACTAGATTGTACCGGGCAAGGCGCTGGTTGGGCAGAAAGGTTTCCTCCGGGTCTTTGACGTAAAACACGCCTTGGGGTAGATAGAAGTCTGTCCCGTCGGGCAGAACAAGGCCCTCCATCAACCTGATCTGCTGTCCAAACCAGACCCTGTTCACGTTGTAGTCATAGGCCCCGTCCAGGTTAGAGAGTGTTACAGATGCTTGCCGCCGCATCCCATTTTGTAGGTTAACCGACAACTCTCCCTCCTGAATGAATGCCCCGGAACGGGGATTGTGTGGGTTGTTGTCAATGGAAAAGGCTAGGGAACCGTCCGGTTGCAGAAAATCTAGTCGGGCCAGCTTGGTGAACTCCCCGCGCACAGCGGAGAGGTATTGCAGATAGCGTTGTGGTGTAGGCGCTGGCATGGGGCGCTCCCTCCTTTCTGCTGGGCAGGAAAACAAAAATCCCGCACTCGATTCGTCGTTGACAAACCGAAGCGGGATGGTATAATAGAGGTAGAAAGGCGCTGCAACAAGCGGTTAGCCCAAGCAGTTAACTAAATTTCCAAATGGAAACCGTCACCGGCCAGGGTGGCGGTTTCTGCTTTTCACAATAATCGTAACGGTAAACCGCCCGATATGTAATGTGATCCGCATAGGGCCTCACCCCCTTTCGGAGGGTGTGGCTAACCGCCTGCCGTTATTGCAGCGCCGATCCTAGCATACCACATGCGCCGCGTTTTGTCTATTCCTGCCGCCCCCCAAAAGGGGGCGGCTTTTTCTGTTCAGATGTTCAGAATCCTGCTTGCCTCATCGCTGGTAATCTGTCCCCGGCTTGCGGCCATGGGTAAACCTTCGGAGTTCCGGAGGGCAGCCCCAGATCCCCCATTAGGGGCGGAAAATGAGCCGCGTACCGATGGTGCTGTTCGAGGTCGACGATGAGAAGCCAGCATAGAAGCAAAAGAGCCCGGCATACAAGCGACTATTCCAAGAGCCCCCGACATAGAGAACCCGCCAACTGGAGCCCGAGTATATGTAATCCGGGATATAGGTAGTCTCGCTTCCTCCATCGGCATCCGGGAGGAAGGACCAGGAGAAATTGTTGCTGAGGCCCAGATCCTTGATCCAGCCGCTGGAGCAGAGCGTCACGCCAGTAGCAGTATAATTGCTGGTGGTGTCATCGGCATAGTTGGCCGGATTGGTGCAGATATAGGCGACTCGTCCGTCAAAATTGATGCCGTCGATCCACTCATAAACGTTGTCCCATAGATTCTCAATCCCCCTGTACTGGACTGCGGAGAGGCTGTCTGTCCCTGCGGCCCTTCCGGTGTGGTAGGTCATGGAGTCTGTACCGCCGGTATTTTGTGCGCCACTTGCGCTTGTAATTCCAGCCCCGATGACCGATTGGCTGTTCCAATCGGCAAACTCTACAAGGTACAGGAGCCATACAGCGCACCATGTCATGTAGTCATATCCGTCCCATCCGGTTCCCTTTGCGCGGGAATTAGTGCGTACTGTCTCCCGTGTCACATTGACAAGTGGGGTGGCACCGGATTGGGAATTGTATCCATCAATCGTGTTATATCGGGCAATGTATTTTCCAGAACCGGGGTGCAATTCAAAACCAGCTCTTTCGTCAGCAGTAATATAGAAATATCTGACATTTCCGATATCCTCCACATGGTAATAAAATACTGGAATATAGACCATCACATCAGAGTTAGAGTAAGAGAAGCCCGGTTCTCCCTTCTTTGCAGTTTCCACACCGTTCACCGACAGATTGCAAACATACATACCGCTCCATGGCATATAACTATCAAAAGGTGAACTTCCATCTCCTGTTCCCACCGCCGGGGATGGTTCTCCTGCAATGGTTCCAGTCACATAGGTGTTTGGGTCGGTACTGGGGGTCAGGCGAGTCAATGTGGTGGACGGATCATTTTTGTCCCACGCTACGCCAAATACTGGATCTGCGCTTGGCAGCGTAATAGAGGCGGAGTACGCGGATTCAACTGCAATGGAGGTTTGCCCAACACGACCGTCCAAGCTGGCGGTGATGTTCCAGTTTCCCCCGCTAGTCAAAACAAATTTTGCTTGCCTATTAACAGATGTTGCTGTCAACGTCGTATCTCCATTCACCGCTGTAACAGTTGCCCCGCTATCCACGGTTACGGTGAGCGGAACAGCGAAATCACCGCCGCTTCCCGCATAAGTCCCCGTCACGCCGAAGATGGACACGTCCTCCTTGATGTTCCCAGGAACAAGGTTCTCATCCCCCTGGATAGTCTGCGCCCCGGTGAGGTACACGTTGGGCTGGATGGTTTGAGCCGTGGTGCTGGGCGTGATCGTCTGAGCTCCCTGCACAGGGAGTTGGTTCGTGGCAGACTTTGTTCCGCCCGCCACGAATCCCTCTGTCTGCTGGGCTTGGGCAGTGATAAGGCCCTCTGGGCTGACAGAAATGGTGGGAACGGTCTGTTCTACCGTGGGAATTGCCTTTGCAATGTTGGGGCCGTAGTAGCCACTGGGGACGCTCACGGATGCGCCTTGAATCGTCACATCTTCTGCGGTCTTGGTTGGAATGCTTCCTGTGATCTGCTCCCCATTGACCCATGCAGTTTTCCCAGAGAGAATGTCAACGGCTTCTGCTGTGCCGGGGGTCTCGCTTGCAACAGTTGGGGCAGTCACCTTGCCCTGCCCGTTGTGATAACCAGCCGGGATGATGTACTTCTCCCCGGCGGTCAAGTCCTTGCTCACGGCCCCGTTGTTGGGCATTGTACCAGTCAGGGTTTCGCCGTTCTGTCCGATGGACTGCTTGCCGGAGATAATTTCTCCAGCGTTGGCGGGGTTGGCCAGCGTGGGTAGTTCTGTTCCCTCGCTGGTCACGGTGCCTTTGCCCGTGTGGTAGCCCTTGGGGATGGTGTAGGAACCGCCGCCCTGGATGATCACGGCCTCGGCGGGGTTATCCGGCATCGTGCCCGTGACAGGGTTCCCGTCCTCACCATAGAATTGTTCGCCCGTCAACACGTCCGCTGCCGTGCCCGGTTGAGACAGGGGAGGCAGGGACGGGGCGGCTTCGATGATGTAGGTGCCGGGGCCGGGGACTTGAAACTCTACCTGTGCCATGAAAAAGAATCCTCCTTCCTGTCCGCACTACGGGACTACTTTTGTTTCCTCGAACTCGCTCCCCTGGGATACTGTGATGACGGTACCAGATGGAGCGGCAATAATAAGTGTGGCGTAGACCTCCGTGATGACAAGCCCCACGTAGTATGTCACGCCCTCTGCCATGGTGATGGTCTCGCTGGCCGACGAGCCATCCCGCATAGCCGTCACCGTCCAATCGCCCGGCGTGGCGGGCTGGTAGGTGATGTAGCCGTAGCAGACTTCTGTATAGCTCTCCTGCCCATTGGTCAGGGTTACGGTAGACCCGAATGGGGCAGTCACAACGATTTTGGTCACGGTCTCGCCACTGTCCGGCTCCTGCCCGGTGGTGCTGTCCCACGCCCCGTCACCCGGCTGGCAGATGATGGAGATGCCGTCCGCCGCTCCCACCTCAGCCCACGGGAAAGAACCGAAGTAGGGCTGGGGGACCATCGTGTCCCCGGTCTGCATAGACACGGCAGCATTGGTTTGGATGCGCCAGAGATTACCCTTCCTGTCCCGCAGGAACTTGGGATTGTTGCTGACAGACAGGTTATAAAGGGCCTCTGCCATATCCACTGTGTCGATGTACTGATTCAGTTTCATGTCCAGCCGTCCGATGTAGCCGGTCAGGGTAGAAGATTTGAAGTTGTAGGAGGATGGCTGTCTCAGCGGGTAGGGTGTGAAATTTTGAAGCATGGATGGGGCATTGTTGTTGCTGATACTGTCCGTGCTTACACTGTTGCGAAACAGGTGCGCTTCCTCCAGATGGTATGTTCCGTTGGAATCTACCGAGCAGTCCAGCACGGTCCAGTTCCAGAACATAGGTGTGACCGGGTTGGAGATCAGCGGGGCAGATACATAAGTATTTGTCCCCAACACGAACACATAGTAGGTATAGGTGGATTGATTGCGGAACCCCTCATCCACCAATGTGGAACTGCCGATACCCACATTCGCTACCAGTTGCAGTCGCCGGTCACCCTTTTTCAGCCGGTAGACTGCTGCGCCGGTGATGCTGTCGCCGGACGGAGTAATGTTGCCGCCATTGATGCCGGTTCCGTTGAAGATTGCCAAAAACCAGGTGTCCAGTGTCCAGCTCGGTTCAAACTCGAAGTTGGTCAACAGGTCTCCCAGCAAAGCGCCGGAAACCTCACCGCCGCTGACCATGATGTAGTCACACCGCTGTTCTCCATATAGGGTGATAGATTCGATATCCGGTTGGACCCACGTCAGCGGATAGGTGAACCGCTCCCAGGATACATCCCCGCCCATAGGATAGAGCGTGGCGGATGGGAAAAGGACGGAAGATGGATAAAGCCCGCCTTCCTGCACCGGATAATACATGTGGAGTTCACGGGGCGTTAGTACCATGCGGATTGTATAGTCCACCAAAAGGTGGGGTATCTCCACAGAGGCCAGCACCGCACCGTCCAGGATCAGAGAAATCAAGTGCGGCTCAATGGAGAGGGACAATGTATGTCCATCCCCGGTGATCCGCCAGACAGGAGAAGTGCCAGTCAAAGGTACGATGCCCGACCATGCAAGCGACCAGGGTGTAGGGATGTTCATCGGCTCCCCATTTCGCTCGTCCCAGGTAATGCTTGACCCTGCGGGCAATCTGAGCTGTCCGCCGGTCAACTGATGAGGCCCGGACGGCTTTCCGTTGATATAAGAGATGCGGGGCCACTGGATAATTACACCTTCCAGCGGGGATACACAGGCATCCACATAGCCTTTCATATCGGACACGTCATACTGTGCCGTGAAGTTTTGCCAGCCGGTAGTAGCCTGTACGCCGTTCTCTGTCTGGATGGTCAGCCGCACGGAATAGGCTGTATTGGTGAATAGACCATCGTAGGTGACTTGGATGTCCTCGGTGCCGTAGATGTACCCGCTGTCCTCAATCGGGCTTTCCGGGTCGTCCTGGAGGGCCAATTCCCACCGGAACCAGTCCAGGGTGTCGCCTTGGGCCTGGGTATAGGAGCCGGTGAAGGTCACACTCCGTGATGTGACGGTGGCCGGTACACTGACGGTCACAGCCGGATTTGTCCGTGTCAGGAAAAAGGAGGGGGATAACTGCTGAATGGAACCGCCGTTCCACCATTGTGTGATCAGCATCTTGTACCCGCTGGAGAAGCCGTTGGACAGGTTGGTCAGCCGATTTGCAGGGATGGTGACCTGGAAGTAGTTCACATCACCTGTGGAGGTCATACCGTAGAAGGGGTGCTGTAGGTTTACACGATCGCTGTTGTAGACGAGTTTGGAGGCGGTAGTGTTTTCGTAGATTTTGATTTGATAGGCGGTCATGGCTGAGGAGCCGTTGACCTGCCACGATACGGTGAGAGACTGCGTCACATCCACCACGCCGCCACCCACGCCCGCGAAGGAAGACGGGAAAATATTGGTCGGTTGATATAGCGCCACTGGCTCACCTCCAGCACAAACAAAAAAGGGACCACTGTCAACTGCATTATACAGTCAACAGCGGCCCCAAATGGCCCCTCTATGCCGTCAATTTGGCACAGGTATCTTATTATTTCTTATTTTACCGCTTTTCCACTCAAATTGCAACAACTTTTGTCGGGGGAAAATCAGTAGTTACGGTGTAGTCCCAGCAGAGAAAGGACTTCTGACAAGGGGCGGTCAAGCATACTGTCCCCGATCTCCACGCCGTTGATAAATGTCTGATGGGAATAGTTGCGGTTATCGTTGCTGGTGGACCTGCCCGGCTCCATTCTGGTGTCCTGGGCGTATCGTTCCGCCGCTCCGAACATGATGCCCATGTCCCGTACAAAGCGGTCAAATTCCTCGTTTTTGACTGGATTGAGCACATCGGATGCCAGAACAGGGCTGAGCACCATTTCTGGTGTGTCCGTCCCCTTGACCATCATGCCCTTGCCACGAGCGATGCCACCCTGGTCAAACAGCCAGTCTCCACTCCGGTTATACCACTTCCAATCGTCTGGATCAGAAGTATATGGTATAGAAACTGCGCCATACGATACGGCTAGTCGGTTGGCTTCCTGAAACAAGGAGCGCTTTTCAGAGTCGCTGGCATGCATGGCGTTCATTCGTAGCTGACTGATTTGATTGTTAGCGTCTACCATAGAGTTCGTAGAACCAGAGCCAGAACCAGACGCTCCAGTGGAGGACCCGCCCGAAGCAGGGCCGCCAGAGGCGTTTCCAGACGAAGATGGCGTGTCGAACAGCTTGTTTCCGTACTTATCCAACCAAACACCATTGTGGTCACGATGCGCACCAATGCTGGTGCCAAGCTGATAGTTCAGTTTATCATAGTAGTCGGCTGTTTCCTTGTCGCCCCGCAGAGTGGCATCCCACCACTTCTGGGCATTCTGCTTCATCTGGTCAATGATGTTCTGGTCGTTCTGGCCTCCTCCTCCGGCCTGACCGCTGTCAATGCTAGAATTGAAATCGCCAAGCGCCACGCCCATGTCCCGGAGAAGGTCCGTGATGTTATCCACTTGGGCTTTCATTTCAGGAGTGCCATACTTGGCGATGTCAGAAAGGATTTCTTCGATGGATCGGACATCCTCGGTCATGGAATCCTGAATGTCGCTCCAGCGCTCGGCCCATGCGTCGTACTGTTCTTGTAGAGTTTTTACCTTATTTCCCCAGAACTCGATATCATCATCGTAGGCTTCCTTGCGTTTTTCGTAGTATTCTTCCCATGCCTCGATTTCCTTCTGGTTGGCCTCAATCAGATCGTTGTAGTGCTCCTCCTGAGCTTCCTTCTCCTTCTCCCAGTAGTCAATCTGGTCCTGAATGTAATCCTGCCGGGCCTCACTCTCCTTTTCATAGGCATCAATTTGTTTATTGATTAACTCCTTCTGCTTTTCTAATGCTTTGATCTGGTCTTCTAAGTTGGAAATGATTTTGTCGTGCGCCTGCTGCTCCTTCAGATCTTCTAGCCCTTTCTCTGCATCTTCTTTGGCCTGCTCGGCATCCTCTAAAGCGTCTTCGGCATCCTGAATAGCCTGCTCATCAGCTCTCCAGCCCCATACACCATCTTTTAAAGTATAGATAGTACGCTCGTTTTTGGCAGTTTCGAGATCGAGCTGGGCCTGTTCCAGGTTTTTGATGGCTTCCTGTAAAGCCAATTCTTTTTTCTGGAGAGCCAGCGCAGCTTCCTCACGTTCTTTCTGCTCATTCCACTTCTCGTTTTCTTTATCGAGTTGATCATTTAGATCGTCCAGCCGGTCGTTAATGCCTGGAACGTACTCGCCGATTGTTCCGTCTGGGTTGACCGTGTAGTAGCCCTCGATTTCCTTGTGCAGAGGATCAGTCAGGGCCTCCAGTGCATCCCGTTCGGCCTCAAGCTGTTCATTCAGGTCATCCAGCTTTTCCTCGATGGGTTCTAGAACTTCCTCTAACCTGTCCTGCCATTCCTCGATCTGCTCTTGCAGAGGCTCGATTTTATTTTGGAGTTCTTCATCAAGTTTTTCTACGGCCTCATTGAACTTGTCCAACATGTCCTGGGCATCGTCAATTTCATCCTGGAGTTTGTCGAACTCTTTATTGACGGCAGCCTCCAATTCAGACCAGAGTTCATCCTGGATATTGGAGATAGCGTCCTCGTCGGAGTAGATTTGGTCTTGAATACTCCCAATCCGCTCATTGTTGATGCCGTTGATATTCGTCGACTGGAGAGCCTGCAGGGCTTTCTTGGCCTCGTTTATCCTCTGGGTATAAATCTCTATCTGCTGGCCCGCTGTGCCAGTGGTGCGCTCCAGGGTACGAATCTGTCGGTCGGATTCTGAGATGTAATCTTCAAAGGCTTTGGTCAGGGAATCATAGACCGATTCGAGCTGCTCCTGGTAGTCCCACCATGCGTCGGAGAGGTCTTGGATTAGATCGTCCGTCTCGTCATAACCCATGGAGCGGTAGTAGGCGGCAAGGTCGGCCACCTCCTGCTGCATGGCTTTGTACTCTGCAACAATTTTCTCATTGTCAGCGACAATCTCCTCAACACTCCGGTCGGCCCGCTCCCGATTCTTCCTGAAAAGGTTAAGCTCCCACTCGCGGTCATTGTTATTCTCCATCAGATCATCGTGCATTTCCTGATAGATAGAAACTACCTCATCTGCGAGATCATGATACATCAACTTAAGCTGCTTGATTTCGTCGGAGGTATCAGATAGGCCCTTAGCGCGGAACTGATTCGCCGTTTTATGAATTTCAGCTTGAGCAGCCTGGACATTAACAATACGCTTCTGGTAGGAGTTCTTTTCTTCCTTTTCAAGCAAAGTATTGGTGTCCTCAGTACGGGAAACTAAATCTTTTAGACGGTCGATTTCCTCCTCATACCAAGATTTAGAGGATGTACCTTTTCCTGACGATCCACCTCCGGAGGAAGAATCAAAGGAAAGGGAGGGAATTTCGATTGCGGACGATAGGATGTCCATAACGTCGTCCCAATAGTCCGATACCTCCTTATCGGAGTTCGTATCAATTTCTCTTTTTTTGTTGGTGCGTTTGGTCGGACCCTTATCCATTGCGTCCTGGGCTATTTTTTGAGCAGCTAACATAGCTGCTTGGGTCTTCGTGAACTCCTTTGCTTCTTCGCCATATATTTTTTTGCGCTTATCTTTGCCCTCAACTGCATTTTCGGTCATTTCACCTTGGATTCGCTTGTTTATAGCTTCCTTGAGCTCTTCCAAAGTTTTATAATTATTCAGGTCTGTGATTCCGAGTTCGGCCAATTTGGAGACAATATTGGTGTTTGCGAGGACGGTGTTTTTGTAGAACTCCTCATTCGACATCATCTTTTTGACGATGCTCTTTTTGTACTCGTCGGCTGTCTTGTTGTACTGACTGGAAAGGGCCTCTTGGAGTTCTTGTTCGGAGATAATACCGGCAAGGCGCTGTTCTACCAAGGGGGCCAGTTCCTCAAAGTTTTCTGCTAACTGGGCCAGGGTATCGGTGCTCAGAGTACCAGACTTGTTCAGTTCATCTTGGGCACTGGTCAAAAGCTCTAATTTTGACATAGTTTCGGTGAGCATATCCGCCAGCTTTTCACCTTCTGTGCTGGTGTCCTGAAATTCCTGATTGAGTTCGGCAAGAGCGCTTTCTGCGTCCTCTGACCCGTTGGCAAGAGCGGTGAGGTGTTCAGCTACTTCTTCTGCTGAGACACCGCTCTTGTCCATGATCTCCCTGAGTTCAGGGAACAGGCTGGCCAGTTTCTCAACCTCTTGCTTGGTGACCACATTGTCCGACATGGCGGCCTGTAATGCCTCTCCCAAATCCCGAGAGGAGGCAGCCAATTCTGCAATTTCTTCGGCGGCCCATTCCGACTCACGACCGAACATGGTAATTTTGTCCACCATGTCCTTATTGGCGGAAATCCAGTCCTCAGCCTCTTGTGTCCCTGCGTCTAGCGCGGCTCTGTAAGTGCTGAGGAATTTTTCAGCCTCGGCGTTGAAATTTTCATAAAAACCTTCAATCGCTTCTTCATTCTCTAATTTTCGTTGTGCATCCTCGGCAGTATTTCCTAGGTCGGCAATATTTTTTTCCATCTGCTTGATGGAATCCATGTTATATTGTAGCTTTTCCTCCGTACTGGAGCCGAAAGTAAATGGGCCAATCGTAAAGTCCCCGCCCAAGGCAGTTTTATACTGCTTGAACTCTTCACGGGCAGCAGCCACACGGCGACGCTCTTCCAGAATAATTTGCGCCTCAATCAAACTGTTTTCCATCTTGAGGCGGTCAATGTCAGCTTGGTCGGTCAGTTCCAAAGGGCCGGAAGCATTTAGCGCGGCGATCTGACGGTTGTTTTCTGCCAACTGCTTGTTCAGGCTATCTAACTGGCTTGTGGCCTCCTCGTATTCAGCTCGAGCCTTCTCGGCCTTTTCCACGTGCTCTTCCGTGGTGACAGTAAAGAAGTCGATGGCTTTGATAAGCGCATAAATGGCCGTTATCGCAATACCGACAGGCCCTAGGGCAGTAGTAATAGCACTCCCAAGTCCCTTAAACCCCGCAGTGAGTTTCCCTAGTTTTGTGGTGGCATTGCCTACGCCGTCAAACGCAGTGAGGAATCCTTTGAACTTTCCAAGAAATGCAGCACCGCCTGTTGTAGCGGCGAATCCAGCAAAGGAGGCATTGAGAGTTGCTATTGCTGCTGCTACTACCAGAATATTGCCAACAGGGGTATTAGCAACCTCCATAAGCGCATTTGCGATATCCAATATTCCCTTGATTGCATCATTGGCCTGGAAGGAGGCCACGAGTTCTACCCACTGATTCTTCAGCCGGTTTGTCTTTGCCTCCCAGCTATTCAGGTAGATGTCCAACTCCCGGTCAGCGCTGCCTACACTGTCAGCGTAGGTATCTAGCATCTCTTCGTACATGTCATAATTGGAGATAAGAGCTTGCAGTTGGTTAGACCGTACCTTTCCGCCCAGAGAGGATACGACTTCCTGGAGCTGGACTTCGCTGATAAGTCCCTTTCGGTACTTGTCGGAGAGTTCCCCAATGACATCCATGGGGTTCCGTAGCTGCTCTACACCGTCCTTGTACTCGCGGGTTGCAACGTTCAGATCGCCCAGAGCGGCGGCAGTGGCCTTAATCTCATCCTCTGTCCAGCGTTCACCACTCGCTTCATCAATAGCAATCTCGGTAGACCCCTGGATGTTCAAAATCAGGGCACGGAGGGCGCGGGCGGCGCTGTTGCCAGACTCTTGAGTGACGGCAGTGATCGTGCCGATGGCCGCCATCGTTTCTTGAACCTCCATACCGGCCTGTGCGGCCAGAGAGGAGACAATGCCCATACCACCGGCTAGTTTTTCAACGCTGGTGGCGTAGTTGTTGGAGATCTCGTTGGCTCCATCCAGAACTTTTGTCAGTTCAGAGATATTTCCCTTGTATTTATAGGCAGCATCAACCGACAGAAGAAATTGGTTGGCGGTAGCCTCCTGCACATCGCCCACTTTCTGCGTTTTTACCGAAAGTTCGCCCAGTTCATCAGATAGAGAACCATAGCCAGCCTGTGCCCATTTAGTAACAGAAGCCAAGTAGTCCGAAGCGGCGATACCAAGGGAAGACCCTACTTCATATGCCTTTTCAGAGAGGTTTTCCATCTCGCCAGCAGTGGCGCCCATAACCTTTTGAATGTTGACCAACTCGGTATCAACAGCCTTTAACTCGTCGAGTGCAGACTGTAATAGTGTAATTGGGGTAGATATCAAAGTGTTTATAACATGCGAAAGGAGCATGTTTTTAAACATGTTTCCAAATTCGGAACCTGCCTCTTTGGCAGCGGAGGATGTTTTATTTAGTGCAGAAACAGTATTAAGTTGTGCACGGTTTGTTTTCTCAATCTCTGCCTGGATTTTGGCTTGTGACTGTATTTGTACTTGGGCAGTTTTTTCGGAAGAGGTTATCGCCTTTGATTGCGCGTTTATCTGGGCCTGTGCCGTTTTTTCGACAGCCTGCTTGGTCTTCTCGCTTTCTATTGCCAACTGCCTTTCAGCCAATAGAGCTTCTTGGGTAGCGGAGGCAAGACGGAGCTGTTGGTTTACCTGCTCCGTAACGGAGGCAATATATTTTTGGACTTCACTATTGAGCTTATCGAATGAACTGGTATCTATGGTCAGCTTGACATTACTGTTTTTGCGCAGGCTATCCATTAAGGAATCCATTGTCTTCAGCCGGGATTCAATATCTTTGGCTGCGTCAAGGGTCACTTTTAAAGTAACAACTTCATCAGGCATTTTAAAATCCTCCTACGATTTTTTGGTTGCTGTAAAAATAGGAAAGTAGTATAATAGTCTCATCAAAAAATGTAATTTGTTCGGGGGAAGGAAGGGAGAGAAAATGGGGCTTATCAACTGCCCATCCTGCGGGCAAAGACAGTCTGAGGAAAATGTAGAGTGTATCAACTGTGGAACACCACTGAACAATTTAATTGGCACACAAAATCCTGTAAAAAATATGAAAGACGGGGAAATCTGCTGTCCTCATTGCGGGCATATTCAAAGCCGCACGATTGAACTATGCAAAAACTGCGGGAAAAGTATGCGTACAGTATTGAAAATACAAAAACGGGATATCGCTGGTACAGCTATTTGGATTTGCGCGGCGGTTTTAGGGGTTCTATTTGCCATATATTGTGAAGTGTCACTGGGGATCTTAATTACTGTGGTATGCGCAGGCTTTGCAATAGTGAAATATGAACGGATTGACCGCGCCATCCATAATGCCGGCCTATTGTTGGACCGCGTAAATGAAGAAAGGTTATACCGGGAGTCTTTACCGCAGACACTTCTGTTTGGATTGCAGGGAGTTCCTGGAATATCAGGCGAATGTATCAATCTTCTTTTAGATCAAAAAAGGGTGCAATTGATTTTTCAAGAGAAAGAAATAGAGCGATTCCTCCCGTTTTCCCAAATCGTCTCTTATGGGGTTGTGACACGAGAAGAATACGTAAAAGGGAGTGTACTAACCGGGGCTGCGATCGGAGGTGCCATTGGCGGCGATACGGGTGCTATTGTTGGTGCAATGGCGGCAAAAGAGGGAACTATTATGTATCGAAAATACTTCGAGATTAACTATCGTACTAAGTCGGGCTCCCTCTCGAAGATCGAGTGTCGGTATAAAGGGCTTAACCAATCGAATCTAGACGGTATTGTGCCCCTCTTAAAAAAAGCAATTGGTCTGGAGAAATACCTGAACATGCCGCCCCCTCCTGTCCAGAAATCCGACTATTTATGAATCTGTAGTATGAGGCGCATCAGTACTGAAATGCATGGGCCGCCTCACTTTTTCTGCACTCCGAAGCCGCTGCTGGTAACGCCTTGCCTTGCAAGGCCAGAAAGGAGTGCGGCGGTGGCCCGGCCAGAACTAACCGCCTCAGTTTCAGAGCGATTTAAAAAAGGTCGTGGACCCGGTTGGCGGTAATTCCCTAGGCCATGTTCCACTACATCAGAAAGGGCTATGCCATAATCCGTTCCTTGAAGGGGGGCAACATCTTCCACAATCAGAACATGCCCTGCTTCGACGCGCGCACTTAGATTCCCTCGGTCTCCAAGACCCCCGTCAGATTTGCGTCTGCTGGACATGGCTCGTGCGGTTGCGGGATAGCTATAAACTGCGCTCACTGCCTGTTCCAAAATAATGTCCTTGACAACCTCGGCCACTTCATGTTCAAGTGCGCTGTCAATAGCAGCATCTAATTTTGCAGACATAGTCTGGTATCGTTCCAGTAAACTCAATCAATTTTCCTCCTTAAAGTAAGAGGGCGCACTTCTGCCATGATTGGTAAAAGCGCGCCCTCTCGGACATTTAATAGCCCAACTCTCTTCAGTTTCGGCCCCCGCCTCAGTTGCCCTAGGGGAGGGCTGTCGGTTTAGCTGTGCTGGATATCAGCCGCCACCGGCCACAGTTACCGTGATGTTGTAGGTGATCGAGGCGTGGCTCCCCTCATTGACGGCAATGGTGAAGCTCTTGCTTCCGCCATCTGTGGCGACGCTCGTGGTGTCCACTGTGATGGTGGGCTTCGTAGAATTATCCCCAATCGTCACATTCGCCTGGTCGGTGCCGCCCTTGGAAAGCGTCTGTCCGGATGTCTTGGTTGCCGTAATGACCACGCTATTCGTGGTGTTCACGACGTTGACCGTCACGGTCTTGCTCGCTCCGCCCCCGCTGAGGCTGTTCCCGCCCCCGCTGCCCGGAGTTGTCAGCGCAAACGTCACATCTGCGGTCGCCGGAGGAGGTGAGGCCACAGTGACCGTCACATTGTAGACGATGGTACTATGGGCATCCTCGCTTACCGTCAGCGTGAAGGACTTTGAGCCACCCGCGGCGGAAACGCTGCTTGTGTTGACGGTATAGGTAGGGGCGGTTGCGCTCCCGGCCGGACTGACATCACTGGCGTTTGTGCCGCCGACCTTTACTTCCTGGGCGGATGTTTTTGTGCCGGTGAGCACCACGCTCCCGGTGCCATTCTGTACGTTGACAGTGACGGTTCTGTTGGAGCCGCCGCCGCTGATGGTGTTGGATTCGTTCTTGCTGGGTGTGGTCAGGTCAAAGGTCATGTCCGCTGTGTCATCAGGCGGGGCGGCAACGGTCACATCAAAGGCGTAGGAGATGGGAGATTTGCCTGCCTCGGTCACACCAAGGGTAAAGTTTAGGGTGCCGCCGTCAGAGGCGACGGAGGAGGTATCAATGGTGTAGGTGGGGATGGTGTCATTACCAGCCGCGGTTACTAGAGAGGCGTTGGCTCCGGTGATGACCACGCTCTGAGTAGCGGTTTTTGTGCCGGTCACGACCACAGAGGAGGTTCCGTTCACCACATCTACATCCACTGTGTAGGTACCGCCTCCGCCACTCAGTTTGTTATCACTGCCGGAGGAAGGCGTGGTGAGCTGAAAGGTGACATTGGAAGTTGGCGTACTGGCCCCACCCTCCACGGTCACAGCGGCGGCGGTAGTCAGCTCAGAGTTATACTTGGAGGTGATGACCAGATTGCCGGTGCCATTGGCAGTGCCAGTGATAACGCCATTGGGGGAGACGTTGAAATACAGCCCGCCGTCCTCTGGAGTGTAGATAAAGTTGGTCAGGTCGGGGGTCACAATCTCGCCGTTGTCCATCTCATACTTTACAGGGATAGTGTAGGGAGAACCGGCGGTGACAGTGATATCGTTGCCGCCCACGATAGCCAAGCTCTCCACGTTCTGGTCGGGGTTGCCGAACAGCTCCAGTACCATGTAGGCCAGTTTGGGAGAGGAGGAGCCGCCGCACTGGATGCCCTGCTCACACGCCTCGTCGTAGGACAGAGCGGTCAAGTTCATGACGGTGGTGGCGGCGGTGGTCTGGGAGCCCTCGGTGGAAGCGTCGCCGGAGAGCTGACCACGGGGGATCGTGATGTAGAGGGAGCCCACACGGGAGCCGGTATTGGCGTTGGAGGCGCTGCCCTCAGTAGAGTAGACAGGGATGGTGATGAAGCCGCGCACCACGGCAGGATTCATCAGAGTCTCAATGGAGAGCTGCTTGGCAGAGGGATTAGTGGTGTAGTAGTGGACACAGTAGGTGGTGCCCGCCACGGCGGTGAAGCCCTGGATTTGCTTAGTATCAGGGTCGATGGGATAGGCGGTGCCACCGTTGTTGATGTAGCCAACTACGTTGCAGCCGCCAAGGGGGGCAACTGGTGTCTGCATCACGGTCAGGGTGGTTCCGTTGGCCTCCACCGCCTCATCCACGGGTACCACGCCGTTATAGACCACGTTCCCGCCAACGGACAGGGCGCGGCCCTCAAGGGAGAAGTCGGCGGCGGTCAGGTTCATGGTCAGAGAGGGAGTGTCTGGAATCTGGATGACGATGGGGTTGCCAATACCTGCGTTGATGGGGCCTAGGTTGATGGTGGACGCCAACTGCGAAGTGGACATTTTGTTGGAGTAATATACCAAGTCATTGGTAGCAGGGTCGAACATCTTTACATCCATGGTGCCCTTGGCGTACAGGGGACGGCCATTCAGAGTAGCAGTAATCATAGAGACGTTTGCTCCTTTCTTTCAGGTGGATTGGCTATCTCGCTTCCACAGAACCGGATAGCCTCTGTGTGAGTTCCGCAAGGGAGACGAGTGCGCTTGAATGTTTGTCACGGTCGTACTTCCAGGAGGGCCACGGGTTACCGTTCTTATATTTGGCTCCCGCTGCCTCCGAAAGTGCGGCTACAAGGTGTCCGGTGATTCGGTCAATGGCCCGCTCTGTCAGAACGAATCGCCTTACCGTCCATTGGAATATATCTTCGACGGGGATCTGCGTTTTGACAGAGACGGAGTAGATCAGAGCCTCGCTATCTGGTACGAGGTTGAGAGAACTTTTCGCAGCCAAGTCCCGTTCCGCCTGCACCAGTTCGGCGTTCAGGGTTTCGTCTGGAAGTTCCACTTCGTTTTGTGCGGCCAGGATTTCCCGGAGCTGAACGAAGTTCTGCGGGGTGATCTCAACGCTCACTTCACCCTGCGTCACTTCCAGGGCGGTCAACTTCCGTGGGTTGTCCTTCTCCGTCTGGATGCCTATGGGAATGTATTCTTCTCCATCCAGCCCTTTTCTCACTTCCAGCCGCAAAGAAAGCATCAAAAAGAGTAGGATACGGGAGAAAAAACCGCCCTGTGGGCCTCCATTGGTTCGCACGTCGTAGTCAAGCGCATACAGGGCTTCCAGATAGCGCATAACCACGTATTTACTTGGTAGTGTCTGCTGTTGAGCCGTAAGGCCCATTTGGGCGATGATAAACCTGTTATAGTCTTTCATCAATATTGGAAACAGGGTCAGGCCGTTCCATTCGATTGGTGTGCCCATACGGACGGCTTCCTGCTGTTCCTGAGTGAGTGGCATGATTGATGCCTCCTGGTAAACAAAAGCAGGGGGCCACACAGAAGAAATATGCTCTCCTGTGTGGCCCCTAATGGCCCTTCTGCGCTCACAATTGAGCGTAGGTCTTTTTAATTCAGTCCTGCCATGTCAGGCCGAGAATCACCCTCCGTCCCAGGTTGGTTCCCCTGTCGTCGATGTTCCATGAGCCGCAGGACGGGTGTTGTGTGCGGTCAAAGTAGAATGTGCCAACACCGTTCATATTCACGCCGTTTAACGCCTCAATCAGAGCGCACTCCATGGCATAGGTGCGGGATATGGCGTAGCCGGATGCAGATTCATAGTTGACATTGGTAGTCAGTTCGAAGATCACAGACAGTTCGGCACGGTACGACCCTTTTGCCACTGTCTGGCCCATATAGCATCGTAATGAGGTGTCCCCGATGTTCTGTGCCTGAGCCACATATGCCTGCGGGAAGATACGGTAACCCTTCTCTGGGGAGACTGGGGCAGTTGGATGTTCCGGGTCAAATAGAACGGACAACTTCTGTTCCGTCGTCGGACACGGCTCGTCCAGCGGGGAAATCCCATCATAGAAGAGGTACTTCATCAGCCGTACCCTTGGATAGATGTTCTCAGTGGGGGGATTGTAGTTCGGCAGTGGCATGTCCATCAAATAAGTGCAAACTTGGCGGGGGATGTTCTCTGCACCGATGAACTTTATATATTGCTGATCTCGTTGATATGGATAGGTAGGTGAAGGCCACATGCCTACTCCTCCTTTTCTGCCCGCACATGTTCCAGCCATTCCTTACTCTTGCGGGCTTGTGCCTCGGCCTCTGTCTGCACTTCGTGCAGGGCATCCAACGCATTTTGAATGCTTTCCGGGGTACTCTGTGCAGTAAACAGCATTACAACTCGGGAAAGCAGATCATTTTTGGCTTGGAGCAGATTATAGATTTCCGCATTCAGGAGTTTTTCAAAGTCCCGGTAGTCAGACAGGATGGCGGCGGCGTGGGCTCGCACCTCCGGATCGTCATCCCGCTTCATCCCTTCCAGTTGTCCGTAGGTTTTGGAAAAGATGTCATACTGCCGGGCGGTGAACTCGAACTTCGGGGTCTCACTGTTGTAAAGTCCGTTCACGTCGATCAGGTGAAGATAGATACCTGCCAGCACATAAGACATAATCAGCCGCTTCCCCAAAATGTTCTCCTGCCAGCGGGGCGGTATTGGTTGAACGTTTGCGTTTTCACTTTTCGGTAGCACATCCACCAGCTCAATGCAGCCGGGGGCCAACAGTTTGACGATGGCGGTCTTTTTGGCGATGCTCAGGTAGGTGTCAGCCTTCTTTACGCTTTCTGCTTCGAGACTTGCGAACTTGTTTTCCATTCTGCGTCTCCTTCTTTTGTTTAGTTATGTGTGTCGCTTCTTCTTTACCAGAAATAGTTTCCTCGGCCTTGCCCTCGGCATTCGGGATGACGTTCCGTACATACATCCCGCTGGGAAGGACAGTTGTTGCATCCGGGGCCTGCTCCACCGACTTCAGGTTCTTTACCCGAGGGATGACGTTTTGGTGGTATCCGACAGAAGGGGATCGGTTCTGCGGTTGGAGCCGCTTGCACTCCTGAAAGCCCGGAGTATTCTCGTACTGCCGGGTCTGTGGGCAGTTGTACTGGTGGGCGCACAGGAACCTTCCCTCACAGTATAGGGCCTGCTTTCCTGTCTGGTTGGTCGCCTTTTGACATCTTGGCTTGTTCAGCATGATTGTCACCTCTTATTCAACTGAATTTTCAACTTCCGGTCAGTTTGATTTCTGCTGTCAGAGTCGCAGTCCCATCTGTGATGCTCACTGTTAGAGGAACAGGGGAGGGGTAGTAGCAAGAGATGGCAGACTGCGCTCCGACTATTTGCGCGGTGTAGCAGTTCTGATCAGGCCCGGAGAAAGACCACTCCACAGGGCCCTGTTCCCCAGCTACGGCTAGTTTGCGGCTCTGGTATGCTGGGATATTCCTCGGTACGTCAGTAGCCCAGTGAAGCCCTGTTGGAGCATCTTGTACCTCTAAAACGGTGTCTGTGAAGATGCTAGGGTTCTCCTTCAAAGTGCATCGAATGATTACCTGACCGTTTACCATGCCTGTTACCACGCCATTCTCGTCCACCGTGGCAATCTCCGGGGAGTGGGAAGACCACAGATAAGTCACAGCGATGGTGTCCGCCACCGCCTCGCCGTTTCGGATAGAGGATGGCACAAGAGAAACGTGTTCACCGGCCTGAATCGACCGGGGGCCGGTGACATTGACTATCCATGAGAACGCCAGCCCATCCGCCACCTGATGCTTCATATCGTCCCGTTCCGTCGGTTCTTGGTAGTACAGGGAGAAGCGGAGCACCCGCACACTGTCCTGCTGGTCGGTGAACTCCCGTATGTAGTCAGACAGGCCCCGCACGGCAAAGCCGCTTGTTCCAAGAATCATGCGGGTGTTGTTTTTAAGATTCTGAATCGTCCATGGGTTGGCCTGCATGATGCAGTCCATATAGCTGTCTGCCAACTTCATAGTTTCCGTATCTGTGTTGGCGTTCGCCATGGTGTTTGGCCGGGTGATGACCATCGGTTCAGATACGATGTTGCCAAAGTAGTCCAGACTATTCCACACGGCGTTGCACCGTTTCACCAAAGCGTTCCCGGACACGCTTGCTATATTGGCGGGGTTGTCCGCCAACCAACAGTTGTTCCAGAACCAGAACTTGGTGCCGGGCCTTATGTAGTCGATATCTGGCCGCTCAAAGTACACCACCCGCCAATCATCGTCGTGGGACATATTACTGGTATTGAGGGAAGAAAAGTGGGCAGCGGTTCGTATCTTATACCACCCAGCTTTCCACGCATCATCGTCCTCAAGCCCCTGCACTTGTGCTTCAAAGAAGTCCGTGGCATACTGCGCCATACTTCGGAGGTGCTGTTTTGCGGGGTCCGCCATGTATTGGTGCTGGAGGCCAGTGCCGCTCGGGGTGTTAGAGTCCCGTTGGATGACAGGTCGGCGTTGCATAAACGGCATGGTATCACCCCTTCGTGACAAGGGCCTTCAGCTCGTCGTAATGTTCCTTGGTGATTTTCTTGGCCTGATACAGTTTTTCTACCCTATCAGCCGACCACAGGCCAGTGGATACATAGTAGCGCATGGTTTCTACGTCCATCTTAAAGCCCTCCCATCAACAGAATATAGTCCATGTCGGCCCTCAGTTGTTCCACTTCGCTCGGTCCACCCTTTGCCTCCTGGAATAGCTCGTTGTAGTGATTTTGGACATAAGTTTGAAGGTCAGGCCGCTCCCGCATCTCTAAGTGGTACTCCTCATACTCCCAGCCCTCATAGTCACTGCTTTTATATGGAACAGCGTTTTTGTAAAACCGTACAAGGTAATAGCCAGAATGTTTTGGCTGCTTTTCTACAGTAAAAGCAGGTGGATTAACGTCACCGTGTACTCTCATGCTTGCACCTCCTGACGACGGAAAATAAGGCGGGCACCATTCGAATCTGCTTCTGAAGCAGAGTTGTATCCGCAATAAATATCAAATAATCCGGTGCTATAGTTATTGTTATAGTGATTTCCGACTACTGCAATGCGCCATGACTGACCACTAGAGATAATCACCCGATCTGGTATATATGAACTTTGACTGCCTCCTGCTTCGGTTGGGATGAATGCCCATGTGGCCCCTTCAAATAACCCGGTTTTACTTATATACCCGCTTATTGAAACTCCTGGCATACTTGTACTTACATAGTTGATTCCAGTATCATCTGCATAATTTTCTGGATTTGTACAAATAAGGAAAGTACCTTCGTAGACATTTATACCATCTATTACTTGGTATAGATTCCCCCATAGATTTTCAATCCATCTATATTGTATGGCCGTATCTCCATCTGTTCCAGACGCACGCCCTGTGTGGTAAATCATGTTGTCCGTTCCGCCATTGTTCAATGGAGCAGAGCGTCCAGAAGTATAGCCTAGGCCAATGGTATTCTGACTATCCCAGTCTGCAAATTCAACTAAGTAAAGTAACCATGCAGCGCACCATGTCATATAATCATATCCATCCCAGCCCGTACCTTTTGCCCGAGAGTTTGTGCGGATGGTTGGCCTTGTTGCACCACGTAAAGGTTGTATACCTGAAATGGACTTATATCCTGGAGTTGTATTATACCTTCCGATGTACGTCCCGCTGCCAGGGTGCCTCTCAAACCCTTCAAGTGGCATTGAAGATATATAGAAAAATCGGATACTTCCGGCGTCCGATACGCGGTAATAAAATTTAGGAATCCATACCAACGTTTCATGTTCTGTGCGGGAAAATCCAGGCTCTCCCCGTTTGTAAATTTCTGTTCCATTTCCATCAAGGTTACATTCATAAATTTCTGACCAAGGCGCAATCCGGTCAAATGGGGAAGTTCCGCCTATTATCCCAATTGCGGGAGAGGGGTCTTCAGTCACATTAGTTGTAACATAGCTGTATGGATCATTATTGATAGTCAAGCGGGTCAGTTTAGTTGATGGGTTTGCCATATCCCAAGACACACCACACACAGCTCCGCTGGAAAGTGTGACAATATATTGCCGTACTGTAGAGATAGCCACTTGGTCGGTTACCTTTTCTCCATCAAGTGTGGCTGATATATCCCAAGTTCCAAATAAGGGAATATCTACGGTGACCGCTCCATTTTCGTTTGTCTGTAACGTCAGTTTTGTTTCAGCTTTCTGAATGACTACATCGATGTTTGGAGAAGATGGGGCTGTATATATGATAAGTTGTGGCTTCATAGCGGTAGGTTTCACTACTGGGGTGTAAATCGCCCCGTTGTAAATTTGGGTTGCATTATCCTCTTCAACAGACACCTTTGCAGATATCGAATTTCCTTGAATGGATATACCATCTCCAGCAGTATAGGAAGTAATTCCCGTAGAATTTTGTGTATAATCAAAGATAGGCATTGTTTTTACCTCCTACTCATGCGCCTTTTGGAGCCCGATACTCAATCCTACAGCTTGTCCCAACGGTTGGACTATCGTTTGTTAAAAAATATCCTATTCCAGCATCTGTATCATCGTTCCAGTCTCCACCAGTGACAGACATGTAGATTGACTCAGAAGCATTGCGAATATTTGCACGATCCGGGATATAAGTACTAGAACTGCCTCCAGACTGATCAGGTAAAATGCACCAATTGTAGGTATCTATCACGTTTAGTCGGGTAATGTAGCCGGAATTGGAACTAAAAGGCCCAAGGTCAATGTAGTCGGTTGGAATCGAGCCACCATATTTAGTAGGGTCAAGGCAGATATACATATTGCCATTCAGTTTGTTGACCCCATCTGTCAACTGGCGATAACTCCCCCACAGTTCCTCTATTCCGCGATACTGCATTGGGCTGCTTGAAGTGGACGCTGTTTTTTTGCCTGTGTGGTATATCATATCATCGGTAGCTCCATTCGGCGCACCAGCAGAAGCATTTACTTGTCCGGGTCCTATCAAAGCCTGACTTCTCCAATCTGCAAATTCAACAGCATATAAGAGAAATATGGCACACCAAGTAGAGTAATCAAATATTTGCCAACCACTACCTTTTTTGGTGGCATACGAACGAGCGTAATCGGCATTAAAGGAGCTCCCGTAACTTGGTGTTCCACCCGATTTAGACGTAAATACTCCGTTTTCAATTTTGACTCGGTATCGAGCCACATACGTGTTACTACCCGGATGAAGTTCAAATCCTGAAATTTTATTGTCGGCAATATAGAAGTAAATCATATCTTCTGAAGAAATGATTTTGTAATAGAAAGGTGGAATATAAACCATGGTATCATTGGCGGTCCGAGTAAATAATGGGTTATCCTGGTCAATAATATCTCTATCTACAATGTTGACTTCTTTCATTCCCATCCATGGAAGATAGTTATCAAATGGGGAACTTCCGCCTCCTGTTCCTACCGCCGGGGATGGTTCTGATGATACCGTATTATTCACGTACCCATTTGGATCATTTTCCGAAGTAAGGCGTTTCATTTCCGGGCTAGAATTGGACATGTCCCACACAACGCCAAAAATAGTAGCCGGAAATAAAGATAAGCCGACAGAATACATGTCCGCGTGTGTAACATAAATCGTTTCTACATTCGTGATGTCCCCATAGGTCGCTTGTACGGCCCAAGGCCCAAATGCGCTTACTTCTAGGGTTGCAATCCCGTCAGCATTTGTCGTACCAGAAACTACAGTTTCTCCCTGTGTGGCTGTGACAGATATTCCGAATAAATTTTCCGCTCGCACGGTTACTTCGATCAATGGGAACGTTTTACCCTCAAACGGTATGTATGTGTAAATCCCATTTTTGCTGATGCTCGTAGCATTGTCACAGCTATTTATGGCCCTGATGGATACAGCCTCATTGGTGATGGAGACTCCGTTTCCAGGCACAAGTTTGTTTCCGCCGATATTGGGAGTTACATCGAATACAGCCACTTTTACGCCTCCCATGCCATTGTAGGAAAGATTAGGGCATTATAGTTTAGATCAATATCCGGTTTACTCTGGGCTGTGTAGGTTAGCGAGTTGTCTCCTTGTGCACTCCACTTTACCCCGGAATTGGCGGCATTAGTTGCATCCGTTGGCGTTGCAGGGCCTGTTACCGCCGAATTGTCCTTTGTAATACCAGCAACCGTCGCTGTTTGTGTATAAGGCGCGCTTTCGCCTGCCCAACCTGTGGAAGTCAGGGTAAAGGGTACGGCATCGGTAGAGGCGGCGGAGCCCCCGCTGCTTCCGTCCCGCCCTCTTGGTATGGTAAAATCGAATACAGCGTCGCTGGAGGTTCCGCTGTTGGTCACCTGTGCGGCTGTTCCAGGATCTCCGGTGGTCACGGTACCAATCTTGACTGTTGCAGCTTTTCCATCAGCACCAGCAGGGCCTTGAACGCCTGCCTCTCCTTTTGGACCCTGTGCACCAACCGCACCCTGCGGACCAGCCGGGCCCTGAACTCCAGCTGTACCGGATGGCCCCTGTTCGCCCCGTGGACCTGCGGGCCCGGTCGGGCCCGGTTCTCCCTGTGCGCCTTGTGGGCCGGTCGGGCCAGCGGGGCCAGCGGGGCCCTGTTCACCCTGCGGCCCCTGCTCTCCTGGGTCGCCCTTGGGGCCCTGGATGCCTTCCGTGGTACTCAGGTCATAGAAGAACTCATAGGCAGATGCCCCTTTGGCGTAGATGTATCCGCCCTGTTCGCCGCCGGTCTGGGTGGAGATCCCCACAAGAGAGCCCTGCGGCAGACCATCGGTGGCATAACCCTCGTTCATGGCGGAAACGGTATCATATATCTTCTGAATGAGGAACGGATTTCCCTGGTCTCCCTTGGGACCCTGGATGCCTTGCGGGCCTTGCGGGCCGACACTACCGGCAGGACCCTGTGGTCCTTGTGGCCCCTCTGGCCCCGTGGCTCCCCGTTCTCCCTGGATACCTTGCTGGCCTTCCGGTCCCTGTACACCGGGCTCGCCCTGTGGTCCTGTGGAACCAGTTGGGCCAGCAGGCCCAGCAGGTCCTTCCACGCCCTGCTCGCCTTGAACGCCCTGCGGTCCGGCAGGTCCGGTCGCTCCAGGGGCGCCCTGGTCTCCCTTCGCGCCCGTGTCGCCCTTCGGGATGCCGAAGTTAAAGGTCACGTTGGTATTGGAACCGCTCTTTTCAACGGTGGCCTCGCTCCCCGCTGGAAGCGTCTCCACGGTGGCGTTGATGTTCGGGACTACCACGGAGCCGCCGCCGGAGCCGGAACCGCCGCCGACGACCATTGCGCCAACAATTCCGTCTTTAATGGACATTTTTGATTCGCCCCCTATCTCACTTGACCCATTCCAGGTTGCCGTTGAGAATGTAGGTCACACGACCGATTCCGCTTCCGTCCGCGCTCTCGGCGCAGAACGCCTGAGAGCCGATGCCGCAGTTGGTGGGCAGCTCAGCAGAGTCTTCCTCGCTGTCTAGCACGAAGGTGGACGTGAACGGGTCGGTGCCAATCAGATGAAATGCCATGACCATGACCTCCTTGTTCAGAAAAGATTGATGGAAGGGCTGAAATTTACCACGCCGCGGTAGGTACAGGCTTGCTCATACCGGCGGAGTTCCTGATTAAGCGTATCTTCCTCACTCCGCCGCTTTTCCTCCTGCGCTCGTGTCCAGTTGGCTTCGTTAGGTGGGGCAAAGGATTTGTCACTCACTTTAGCTGACCGCGCTAGCCAGTTCCCGGTGAAGCGGTACTCCCATACCATGTGGAAGCACAAGCCCAGGATGCGCTTCATATCCGGGGAGAGCGTTTTTTGGAACACTCCGTCCCGATACAGGTCGATGATGAACTCTGTGCCAGATATCAGCCCAGCAGGGAAAGTCACCTTCCCCGTCTGAGGGTCGTAGGTTTCCATGGAATAGGGAGTGTCCACGGGATTTCCAAATTTATCTGTGCCCCGGATAACCACAGAACACAGTTCGTATCCAGGCTTGGCCTGGATGGTGATAGGCTCTGTAGTAGGTGTCTGCATTTCTCCAGGTGGCAGGATTTCAGCCGGTACAGCCCACTGTGTCTCCGAGAAAAAGGACGGGGTACGCTGGGATAGATAGGAGATGATTTCCGTTGGCCGATTGAATCGGGGGATTGCCGCTTGAAGATAGTAGGAGGCGGTATTGAGAAAGGCCGCCGGATTGATGTCGTATGCCTCCTGGTTTCTCACATCGTCTGTGAATAGGTTGCCATAGTTCAGGATGATGTCAGACCATTTTGTGGTCGCTCCCAGCGGCTCTACCGGGGCCAAAACTGTGTTCTGATAGGGAACGTCATCATAAAGAAGCGTTACCGTGACTTCTTCGGTGCCTGTCAGCGGGGGCACACCGAAGTAGTCCTCCCTCTGCGGGGCTGGTGCGGAGTGGAAATAACCTGTCGCTCCCGTCTCGAAACTCTGGGCGCTGTTCAGGTGGAGGGGGTATGACTGCCCATTCAAAGTTACGGACACGGACTTATATGCGGCTGTGTCGCCCTCATAATCAGGGTCCTTTTGGACAACCACCCCCACCCAAGGGATAGCGGTAAAATAGCCGTCCGGGAAAGCGGAGGCAGGGGAGAATGGGTCTGTACTGCCGCCCTGGGCCTCCACATCAGCGAGAAAGGCGGAGTATATAGGCTTGTTGTTGATGAAATAGGCGTGGATGCCTGTCAAAGGGGCCATATGATCCGCCTCCTGTCTGTGTTCTGCACTCCAGTTCATGCGCCGGAGCGCCAGCATATAAAGCGGGGATTTTATGCGCTCCCCGCCGGGGCGCATCAGACCTTGTTCAGGCTCTCCAGAATTGGCCGGAACATCCCCTTGGGGTCCTCGGACTTGGAGAGGTCGTTCAACGGCTCCACTTTTTCACGGGAAATGCGGTTGTCGCCCCTCTGATAGGAGGAGATGAAGTGGGTGGCGACCATCCGCTTGTGCTCGACGCACAGCTTGGAGAACAGCTCCTTTAGCCGCTCCAGCCCCACGTCCAGCAGCCGGTCGAACATTTGCATATCCAGCAGTTCGCCGTCCTTGTAGTCAACATTGTACCGCCGACGCTCATCCTCGTTCAGACCGTTCAGGACAATAAGCCGCCGCTGGTTCAGCAGCCCCCGGATTTCCGGTGTCATGAACTTTCCGCCAAACTCCTTGCGGGGGACCTCTACATAGCCTCCCACACCGTTTAAATAGCCGTAGTCCCCCAAGGACAGCACATTGGTAGGGGAGACGGCGGCGATGTAGGTCAGCTCCACAGTTTCTTCCGGCTTCGCCATGACCACGGTGGAGCCCGGATTCTTCTGCATGGCCTCGATTTGCTTCTGCATGGCCTCCAACTGCTTGGCAAGGGCTTCGTTCTGCTGGCGTAGCAGTTCTGTCTCTGTGGGCTGTGACTGCCCGACGGTATCGGCAACAGGATTGGCTTCCATAGTTTCCGCCACGGTGTTTTTGATGTTTCTTACGCCTCTGGGCATTTTTAACGCCCCTTTCTGTCAAGATTTGAAGGGTGGGGAGGGCCCCGAAGGGCCGCTCCCCTATAGAAAAGGAGGAAATCAGGAAGGCATCTGAATGGCGGCGACCTTGCTGCCCATCACGATTTTGGTGTCCATGACGGCGGTACAGTCGATGTAAATGGAGTTGTCGCCGCTCTCGCGGGGCTCCATCTCAATGACCAGAGGAGAACCCTCGGCAAAGGCGGTGTAGACGGGGGCGTAGGCGCGGCCAATGCGCCCGGAGATGAGAATGAGGCCCTTCATGCCCAGCATCTCGCCGGTGGTATTCACGGTGCCGGGCACCATGGCTGGGTCCACATCAAACAGAGGCACACCGCCCACCACGGACAGGAAACCGTTGCGCATCCACTCCTCGCCCAGGCCGTAGGTTAGGGCGGCATCGGAGGGAGTGCCCAGCGGGAGAACCTTTTGGAGGTCGCGGTAATCGCCAAAGGCCATCAGTTGGTTCCGGGGGATACCGTTTGCAGTGGAGGTCGCCACAATAGCCTCTGCCCAGTTCTGGGAGTTGTAGGTGTCGAAGGTCAGGTAGTCGGGGATGTAGGGGCTGTTGTCAGCCAGGGTCATAATGGCCCCGATGTAGTTCGCCATGATGCGGGAGTACATACCGCCCATGATGGCGTTATAGTACCAGCCGATGTCCACATCGTTGCCCACCATCTGGTACCACTTGATGACAGCCCGGCAGGTGTAGGGCCGGGGATTCAGAGTGATGGTGTCATCGTAGAGGTAGTTCATGGTGGTGGAGCGGGAAGCGCCCCAGCTGGAATCCTCGAACAGGAAGATGTCGTTGCTGTGAACGGTAATCTCCTTCGTCTGGCCCAGGGGCACAGTGGTAGTCTCCATTAGGAGGCCGCCCATGTTAGAGATTGTGTAGGGCAGCAAGGGTGTGATGATCTCCCTGGAAATACCGGCCAGCGTGGCGAGGAAGTTCCGGTCTCGTAACAGACCAAGGTCGTTCTGGACCTGGGCGAAGTCCTCGGGGGCGGGCTTGCCCTGCACAGCATAAGCCTGGGCGGCGCAGAACATCAGCAGGTTCTTTTTGTGCCCGGAGGACAGGTTAGTGTAGGCAATATCGTCCATGCGAGGCTTGTACTCGCTTTTGTTGCGAACCTTGTTGGAGAGACGCCCGTTGTACTCCATGGTCACCAGCCGACCGGTGGCGATCAGTTCGTTGCGGGAGATGCGGCCCATCTTGGTATCCGCTGTATTGACTTTGAAATTGTCAAGGGAAATGCTGTTCAGTTTCAGAGACATTTATGCTTCAGCTCCTTTCTCAGTCCGCACCAGCCACGGTGACGGTCACGGCGTAGCTGATGGAGGTGTGGCTGCCCTCGTTGACAGTGATGGTGAAGTTCTTGCTGCCGCCGGCAGTAGCCACATTGGTGGTGTCCACCGTGATGGTCTGGGTGGTGCTGCCGTCGCTTCCTAGGGTCACGTTGCTCTGGTTCGTGCCACTCTTGGCGAGGGTTTGCCCGGAGGTCTTAGTCGCCGTGATAACCACGCTGTCGGTGCTGTTCTTCACGTTCACAGTAACGGTCTTGGTCGCCCCACCTCCGTTGATGGTATTTGAACCATCGGGGGATGGAGTAGTGAGAGCAAAGGTCACATCAGCAGTAGGGGCTACAGGGGCCGATGTTCCTGCGATACCGTTGAAGTGGGCGATGACCCGGTACGCCTTACCCCAGTTGCGTGTTCCGACGGTTGGATAGACCTCGCCCACGATCTCGAACCAGTACCCGGTGTTGGCATCTGGTGCGGAGGCCCCAGCGACCAGCAGACCGTTGGAGACTGTGGCGTACTTGGTCGTCTGGAGGTCGGTTGGGGCAGTAGAGAAGTTGCCAGAGCCGAACACATATTGCCAGCCAGGTACAATGCGGCAGAAAGTACCCACTACATCGGCAGGCAGTTCAAGACCAGCAGTATTTGCTCCGACGCGCCAATTGTTTACGCCGTCACCCACCATGTTCACATCGTAGGAATCATAGGCAAACAGCTCCAGGATTTCTCCGTTGGTGGTGTTGGAGCCGCTGACAGCTTTGTTGAAAATCCAGGTATTCCCATTCAAAATGCCGTTATAGCCGGAGGCGGGCATAAGCTGGAGTTTCGTCACCAGAAAACCGGAGGGGCAGATCTCGGGAGTGCCGGCGTCCTGGTACACACCGGCCAGATTCGCCATTGCATCATACTGGCGGTTGCCGTTTTTCAGTTCAAAAAAGGTATTGGCAATTCGAGCCATTCTGTATTGCTCCTTTCTCAGTCGGAAATGTTCTTGATGGCCTGGGACAGGAAGGCGTTGGAGTCGCCCCCGGCTGCATTGGTTGCCGATCCGCCGCCCTCCCAGACATAGCGCTTCTCCTGCGCGTTTGCCTTGGCTCTGGCGGCCTGCATGGAAAGTTCGCCGATTTTGCTCATCACGTCTGCGGTGGCCTTCTGGTCTCCGACCCACTCGCCTGCCTCGTTAAGCACGGTGTTGTAGCACCCGGCCTCCACAGCGTCCATGAGCTGTTTACGGGTATCTTCGCTCAGTTCCATGTGGCAGGCATCGGCCTCACTTATGGCTTTCTCAATGACTTCCTTGGCGGCCTTAATACGTCGCTTGTCCTCGGCCTCGTTCATAGCCTTGACCTTTGCGTTCAGAGCCTCATTTTCCTTTTCAAGGTTGGAACACTTGGTCTCAGCGGATTCGGCCCGGTTGTTTGCGGCTTCCACAGATGCTGCCAGCATGGTGGTCACATCGACGGATACCACAGTACCGTCCTCGAACTTGAAGGGGGCGGAGAGATTGGCATAGGTGATTCGCTCCGGGATAACGGTATCGTGGTCCTCGGCCTTACTGGCATAAGTGCAGGGGAGGCCGCTGGCATTGAGCATCAGGATATGGTCGCCATTTTCGCTCATGTCCAGGATGCGGTAGTCTTTGAACTTCTCCTGTACTTTTTTCAGCAGAGGGACATTGCTCATTCCGCTCAAAGTTTTCACTCCTTTATTGTTGTCTTGCGGCTTGTCCGTATGGTAGGACGCGGCCCGGAGTTGCATTTCCTTGAATTGGCTCTGCATAGCCTCCAGCGCCTTGATGTTCGCCCCAGGGACAGCCGGTGCAACGCCGTCGCCCAGGATGGTGACACCCAGTCCGTACCATTGGGAGTAGACCTCCCGGTCTGTCTCCCGGTGGGCCTTCGTCACGTTGGTCTCGGCGGATACAGACATGCGCCCCTGTCGTGCAATCTTGTCCACCAGCTCAGGATTATAGAAACGCCAGAGCTTTCCCCTGGCGATGGCCCACACTTCACCGTCCCGTTCCTCGGTCCATACGGCGTCGTCTGTGTCATAAATTATGCCGACAATGCGCTCTGCGGTTCCGTCTGTGAAGGAGTAATGGACTTGTCCGTCCATCCCCCTGCTCTCAGTCATGTTGTGGCCGTCTCCGATACGTCCGCCAGGAAGATAGGCGCACAGGATGGGGGTGCCCCGGAAGGTATTGGCGTAGCGGCCAATGTTCCGGTAGTCCCAGCCATTCTCATTGAGGCCGGAGCGCATAATTTCGATCCGCACGTCCCAATTCAGGTCGTTGTCCTGTTGAAGCACTCGGAGGGAACCCAGGCCGTCGAATGGGGCGGCGGACTTGGTCTTGATTGGCATTAAACATCGTCCTCCTCTCCGTTGTCCGGTAGGTCGTAGATGCTTTTAACCCACTTGTCGAAGCTGGACATACTCGAGCCGTTATCCCACATAGACCAGCTTTCCAGCAGTTTCTTCCGATCCTTGCTGTTCTCAATCTGGAGGCTTTCCACCTGCCGGGCCAGACCAGGGAAGTGCCCCTGACTCTGGCTGGGTACACCTCCCACCTCATTTTCCTTTCGGTCGGCCACGTTAATAAATCTCTGGAGGGCCTTGTCCACGTTATCGTTAAGCTCAATGCAGACACGGAACACTTCGTCCAGGCTATCCAGAAGTTCGTCCAGTTCAGGCACAGATGGGTATTCAATTTCAAGCCCCTGTTGCCGCATGATAGCGGAAAACTGGTCGATGTACTCCGGCTGCTTGTGTTCCATAGTGTGGAGGGAATCACTCAGATAGGCCATTCCATACCGGCCCCACACGATCTCCTTGATGGAGGCGTAATATTGCATTGCCGCCCAGTAGGCACGAATGACTTCCCGCATGGGGTCGCGCAGAGCGAAGAACTTCGGGTTTTCATAATTGAAAAACTCGCGCTTTTTCATCAAATTAACAACCCTCCTTTCGACCAAATTTTGTTTTCAAAGTGGATAACCATTCCAATTTGTTAGAATACTCTACTTTTTGGTGGGTAGTATAAACCTTAAAAATTCCGTTGTTCTCCTCAACCACAGCTACATTCCCACGTTCCAGTATGCGGCCAACTGCTTGAATTACTTCCTTTGGGATTTCCTCCGCTCTAGTCCGCATCTTTCATATCCTCCGTTCCTTCGCTTGTGACATCTGCGATATCCATTTCCGGCCTCCCGCCCTGATCTGCGGCAGGGGAGGGAGGGAGCTGTCCTCCGTTCTTGGCAGTGTAGCTGGTTACAAGCGGCAGTCTCATGTCCAGCACTCCACTCTCCTTTACGGCGGCGCTCATGCTCAAGTCATCCAGCAGCGAGCGGCCCATTATGGCGTTGTAACGGTAAAGGTCTGGAAGAACACCCATAGACATGCTCTTTTGCATGTTGGCCCTTTCTTTCTCGTCGTTGTAGAGGTCTCCGAACATGTGGAATCTCCAGGTGTACCGGAGGTTCAGCGTAGAGTAGATGTAGTTCATCATCCGTTCAAACTGTTGGTAGACCCTTTGACAATATTTTGCCTCCAACTGAATGGAAATGTTTACCGTGCCAGCGCGTGGGTTGTCGTTAATGGGGATGAGACCTGCCAGACCGGATTTCTCGACGGCGTAGCCGTAGCCGTTGGTAGATATCTCCGTGGCGCTCGGCGCCTCAGCTAGTTGGTGGAGTTTTAGATTCTCCGCTGGAGCCATAAAGAAACCGATGCCGGAGGTGTTGTTCTGGGATAGCATATTGTACCAGAGGGTTTCGTACAGGATGCGCCCACCCTCAGATAGCTTTATCCCGTCGTCCTGCGGGGCGGCGCTGTCATTCCGGTAGGGTATTTCTCCGGTCATCACAGCAATCAGCGGGTTTTGCACCAACTCCAATTGGACCTGCTCATACTGAGCGATAGCAGACATGGAGAGATAAAGCCCTGTCATAGTGGAAGCGAGGTTTGGGTTTGTATCATCTATCTCGAAGCCCCAGACTTTGTCGATTGGAAGAGTCACCCAATAGGCCCACCGCCCGTTCTGGACGTATGCCTCCGGGTTCCCGACCAGATCCTTCATTTGAGCTAGTTTGTCTAAATTGACCCGCCAGCCCTTTGAGGCAAACACAGCGTTTCCGGGCGGCTCAATCACAGCGTCGAAGCTCTCCAGATAGGGGATAAACAGATCTCCAAACTGCCTCCAGTCAGTACCCGGTTGGAGGAAATAGAACATATCGAAGGAGACGGTATAGCCGGAAATGTTGTTGTAGCCGATGATTTTTAGCCAGTCTGGCGGGAGTTTCTGCATGAAAGCGTAGTTGACTTTGTTGTGGGACTTATCTACATCGTATCGGATGTAGTAAAACACTTTGCCCTCTTGGATTGCTTGCCCGGTAGCTTTGTGGGCGTTGGCTTTTGGGTTCAGTTTGTCGTTGAACTTCTCCAACAGGGCAGCTTCACGCCAGAACTCAGGCGTTTTGGCATCATCTTCGTCGGTGAATGCCGGGGCCGTATAATAGTTGTATGTCATCAGGTCGGTGTAGAGCTTCCTGATTTTTAGCATCGGATAAGCTGTAGCCTCCAATGCGTGATGGGTTCCTCTCAGCAGGGCTTCGTTTCCGCCTGGATTCTTGATAGCCTCACCAATGGCGTCCTTGCTATACTCGACGGGAAGGGTGTTAATTTGCTTGACCCGCTTATTCTGAATCCATGGGTTGTTATCCATTGCCCGGTCATAGGCCCGGAACAGGGCATCCATCGGCATATTGGAGAACTTCGCAGAAAGCACATTGATTTGCCGCAGGAGGTTTTGATAGATTGTCTGCACTTTTCGCTAAGCCTCCTTCAGCCGTACTTGCTCTTTCTCCAGCTCTTTTTCTAGATCAGCCAGAAAGTTCAGAATACCTGCCTGGGCATCCAGGTCATTGTGCAGGGCTTCGCCTGCGATGATGATATTGCAGGCGGCTACCCACTCCCGGTCAGGTGCGGGAAGAGATCTTGCGTTCCTGATGAGCGTACTCCATCCCGGTTTCCGTTTGTTAGTATAGACAAGAAGATGATGGGGGGTGGCCCGGTGGAAGCGGTACTTTTCCGCAGCGTAATCGATGTGCTCTGCTGTTGGAGTCATTTGATAGATTCGGTATCGGTTCAACATACTCTTCCCCTTCTTCCAAGCACACGCGGCCTATACGACGCTACCCCCGATGCTGTGGCTGAGGCACGGCGGGCGGCGGCTATCAGCGGTTCCCAATTTGTTTTCCGGCGGGCGGACTGGATGAGGTTCTTTCGTTCCAGAAGCTGTGCCACCCGCAGTGTGTATTTTGTCGCAGACCACATATCACGCTGGATGAACTTGGATACCCGGTCCTCCGACCAATTTGAGCCCCGGTATTTGATTTGCAGATTCTTGATTTGACGGACCATCTCATGGGCCTTGATATATGGAAGAACGATTTCTACGTCACTGGAGCTGTCCGTGATTTTGTGAGCTTTTTTATATGCCTCCAAACCGGCGTAGTGGTCTGGAACGATCATCTGGACGTTGCCGTTTTCAAACTGCATCTTGGCGTATTTTATCATCTCACCGTCCGGATCGCTGTTCCCTGTTTCCCTGGCGCCGTTACTGGCTTTGACCGGGTAAATAACCGGAAGCGCACCGGGTAGCTCCAACTCTGGGTAGTCATGGTTCATGCAGCACAGCGTCACCCTGTCGCCCATATCCTTCATCAACTGCTCCGTAACAGACTTTCCGTACTGCTTATCGTCGATGGCGATGTAGGTCAGGAAATTGGACCCCGACATGGAAAATCGCGTCCACATCTGTTTGAGGTATTGTGCTTGTAGGCTGGCCTCCCTTGGCAGCATATCGTTAAGATATACCACCTGCTTCAGGAACACATCCTTCTTGGAGTCCTCCTTCTGAGCGGTCAATTTCGTTACTGCTATGGCGCATTTTGCGTGGTTCGCACCTTCCTCATGGGATACGTCGTAGCCGATGATATAAATGCAGTTCGGATTCCCGCAATGGCGCTCCTCCATGACCTTCAACACCTGGGACTTAGTGAGCGCCACATCTGAAATGACCGGGTCTTTTGTGTCTCCGGTGTAGACACTCTCGCACTCTCGTAGCCACTTCTCAGGAGTCATATTCTTTTTTAGGCCCCGAAAGTATTCAATGTCTCGGATACCTGACAGGACGGAGACTGTCCAGGGCACGTCTATGGCAAACGCGCTCTTCCCAGCCACCATGTCGGCCAGAATGTCGCACCGATACTTGAAGGCATCGTTTTGCTGGGAAGAAGCAGAAGTGATATAGTGCTTCTTGAAGTTGATATGATTTGGGTCAGGATAACCGTTCACTAGATGACGCAAACGGTTTGTTGGGTCAACAACCGTCTGATAGCGATCATGGTCGAAGGGGTACTCGTCTTCCTGCCCGCACTCCTCACAGATGACTTGGTGGCAGTTATCGCCGCGCTTGGATGTTATGCGGAACTCGGAATTGGTATCGGTGATAAGGGTAAAATCACCCTTTGCAGATGTCTTGATAATGATTTGGCTGGTTAAGGCAGGATAGTTCTTCTGCACCTGCTCAAATGCTGAACGGGCCAGATCCGCAGCCTGATCCATGGTTGGGCCAAAGTAGCGAATACGCTCATGTGGCCAGCACAGCATTTCGGTTGATGCGCCGGATAGTTTTGTGTAGGTCTTGGAAAGGCCACGGGAACCAGTGATAAAGGTTTCTTTATACCGGGCATCTGCACGCCAGATAAGTGCTTGAATGAATTGTTGCTGGAAATCGGCCTCTGGGGATTGGCAGATGGCAAGCAGCCGATCAGGATACCAACGGAAGTAGGAGAGGAGCAGGCACCAGCTTTCAGAGTTCTTCTTGGAGTAGTCCACCGGTTTTGGTTCCCCGCGCTTTATCCATCTATGAAGTGTGGGGTTCCACCATTTACCGGCTGGCATTTTACTCAACTCCTCGGTTCTACTTTTTCTTTCCTTTTAGCTTTTTCTTTTCCAATTTCATGGGCGGGAGTCCCAGACATTTCAATGTGTCCAACTCTGCCTTGCTCATATCACTGTCGAACTCTCCGTATTGCGGTTCAATCTGAAGTTCCAAGGGAAGCTCGTCCGATTCGGCTATGCCCATGTTCCGACGTGTACAGTTGACGATTTCTCGCAGGATGTAGTCCAGATAGTCGTGAGACATGGGATACTTGGCTTGATCTCCGCGAAGCTTTCCCAGAAGTTCATCATACCCTAGCAGGTCTCCGTTTTTCATGTACCCGGCCCGTTCCAAGGCATCGCCCAGTGTATCCAACTTAATGGGAGCCACCGGGGCCTCGTCGCGCTTCCGCATGAGGTTGTCTGCCATAAATTTGGAGCGGATGTCGTTCAGTTTGCGGGCGTCATCGTATTCTTTCCTTGCCATCGCTTTGGAGTAGTCAAGCTCGAGTTTACATATCTCTCGAAGATTGTGCTCCATTTCTTCGTCAATGCCGTTCTCCATCAGACCCCCGGCTTTGATGGAGTAGAGCCGGTCGAGCTCCTTATAGTCCCCGGTTGTGTAGTCGCTCAATATGCCCCACTTGCGGCGCTGGGCCTTTGTACCAGGCAGCTTGGCAGAGGTTCCCTCCATGGTCGCTCCTGCTGCGAACTTTGTCCTGGCGTCGATTTTTCCGCCAAAGAGCACAGAGATGTCCGTCATACCATCCACAAACGCCGCCGGTTCGCCGTCGTCCTTGTATCTGTATTCGCTGGTTTCCAAGTTTTCTAGATACATGATCCAAGTGATCTCGTCGACGTCATATGCTCCGTTTGGCATACATTCTGGAATGAATGGGAGATTGTAGGCCGCGCAGCATAGGAAGTATGCAAAGGCGGGAGAGGTGTCCTCCGCAAAATCCTCGAACTGCTTCTGCTGGCAGTCACGGCAATAATGGACGAACCGCGTATCTTCGTACCAATCTGGGGAGGCTAGGACGCCTTCCTCCTCATTGAGGCCACACCCACAGTTGACGCAGTATACAGTTGCTATTTCCTGCTCCTGCCCATTGTTGTGCATTTCCGACACCCTGTTCCCTCCTCGCAAGAAAACAAAAAGAGGCCACTGCCAACTGCATTATACAGTCAACAGCGGCCCCAAATGGCCCCTCTATGCCGTCAATTTGGCACAGGTATCTTATTATTTCTTATTTTACCGCTTTTCCACTCAAATTGCAACAACTTTTGTCGGGTGCCTGAATGTGTTCCAACTTTGTGCGTATGGACATCACTTTTATTTTATTATTCCATGCGGAGAGCTTCACTTCATTTCCTTTGGAAAGGGCGCGCTCTATCACTTCAATGGATTGTTGTGAAAGTTTGTATTCTGCCATATTCCCTCCTATTTTGGCAGGGGTGGCCGGATTCGAACCGACGATACGAGGGTCAAAGCCTCGTGCCTTGCCGCTTGGCTACACCCCTGTTTGGAGCTGGTGGACGGACTTGAACCCCCGACCGGTTGAATACAAATCAACTGCTCTACCAACTGAGCTACACCAGCATGGAGCACCAGAGAGGTGTCGAACCTCCAACCTCCGCACTACGAAAGCGGTGCGCTACCGATTGCGCTACTGGTGCTGGCCCGAGTGGTGGGACTCGAACCCACGGCCCCATGCTCCCAAAGCATGTGCGCTACCAACTGCGCTACACCCGGATAAGGCGGGAATCCCGTCTAGTTTATTGGCTTCGGCATCGTCACCGTTACGGTGTATTCGGTGTCGGTTTCTTCGATGGTGTAGTCCGCTTGCTTCTGAGTATATATAGTGATCGAACTCCCCCCGAAGTTGCCCTGTACGGTCACACGCACAGGGCGATCCTCGGAAGTCATGCACCCGGTCAGGAAAACCAGTGCGGTGGTGACGCACGCCAAAACCAGCTTGCGCATTAGTTAATTGCCTTTTTCAGGGCAGTGGACACCTGCAGCCGAAGCGCCTTGTGGGCCGCAACGGTGACCTTCTCCCCGGTAGCCGGGTTGTGGCCCTCACGCTCCGGCACCATCTTGGAGCGGAAGGTGCCCAGATTGTTGACAGCCACATCCTCGCCCTTCTTGGCGCACTCGGTGATGATTTCCACCATCGTGTCCACAGCGGCCTTGGCAGTGGCCTTCCTCAGATTGGTGCGGTCTGCGATCTCAGCAATTAGTTCAGAATACAGCATTCTTGCTCCTCCTTTTTTCTTTCCCGCCCCCGTCTCCTGCAACTGCGGAGCGGCAAATTTGAGCGGGTGAGGATTTGCACCTCACATATGGGCCTCACCAAAGCTCTACGCCCACGACTTCGCCGCTGTTGCTTTGTTCTTCACAGACGGTTACTCTTCTTCACTGTCGGCGTCTACTATTGCTGGTAATCGCACCAGTTTTACCACAATTAGTGTCTATTCCGCCACCGCTCAATGGTACAGCGCCCGGTGCCACTGCCGAGTATCTAAATCGTTTCTCTGGGCGGTCACTCACCCCTGGCATACTCCGGCACGCTGTTGGTGCCACCGCCCGCCTCATGCGGCGAGGAGCGGCATATGGCGGACAGTAGGTTGTCCAGCCGCCCATTGGCATTTAATTTAATCGCGCAGTGCCTCTTTTGCTTTCCATCTGCGTTTGGAGCCGAGAGGCGGCATTGAGCCGCCACACGTCCACGGCGTTGTCCATGGCCGCCGCTTCCGCTTCTGCTACTGCACTCGGCATATAAAGCACCACCACAAGATGATGCTTTGTCCGGCATACACCAGACATCTCTGGAGCCACCGGGAGGGCTCGAACCTCCAACCTACCGATTACAAGACGGTTGCTCTACCAGTTGAGCTAAGATGGCATATTCCCCCACCGCTGCTCTCTCCGCGTAGGGACGCAGCTGTCAACACAGCGGCAGGGGTTGTGCGCCGCCCCGCTTAGATTGTCACACCCCGGTCTTGGTGGCGACATCATGATTAGCCACTCGCAGGGTAGTTTTCAGCGGGATAGCACGGTTTTGACTCTCAAAGGTTGCCATTCCACCCGGAGTCAGCCAGTTATGGCTACTGGAAGGCCGCTGGTGATTTCACTGGCAAGATACGCGACCCCGATTCGCCAGTATAGTGTCTCTCCACAGTCATAGGAACCTGCAAGATTTGAACTTGCGACCTCTACCCCTCTCGGTTAAGCGACGGATTCCGCCCCGCCCCAGGTTCCGCATGCCCCCGTCTATTCCGGGGTGTCAGCTCCGTGTACTTTGGAGCAAGTTTCTATAATTGGTTACCGCGAAAAGTGCGGGTCACCAAGCCCAGGGCCGGAATCGAACCGACATCTACTACACCAGATCACGGTGTCGCTCTCACCATTGAGCTACCGGGGCACGGGTGCCGCCCCTCACCTGGAGGGGGAATACAAGCGAGGAGCGGCAAACAGGATGGGGGAGAAAGGAGTGGCCCGCCCCAGCCTCGAACTGGGCAGCGGCCTTTACCGACGGGCCATACAGACGCAAAAAACGCACCCTTCCCACAACCTCTTAACGCCGGTTAACGATCGACGATAACGGTTGCGCGAACAGTGCGCAGGGCGGTTAGCTTCGGGTGTAGCCACCAAAACCTCTTATTTAAATTGATTCTACCACATACCAGACAGAAAATCAAGATTTTTCGGTTCTAATGCTGGCCCGCTACTACGAGTACATCGTGAGGGGCTAAACAAAGGGCGGGGGCAATAGCCTCCGCCCTCTATTTTTGAACTTTTTCATCGTTTTGCTATTTGCACATATTTACACCGAAAGTTACGCACTAGCTACATACTAGATACAAAAAATCCTGTAACCATTGCAATTACTAGGTTTATTTTTCTGAGGAATTACAAACACATTAAA
>OBYU01000119.1_pt1 | contig 59589 bp, 56 predicted proteins | sample 1501421 | NCBI WGS metagenome assembly OBYU01 (sample SAMEA2580207, study PRJEB22360) | human gut metagenome | biome: human gut; feature: human-associated habitat; material: faeces | place: Denmark | collected 2008/2010
GGAGGGAAAATTACGATATGAAATGCATCGTTTGTGTCAAGCAGGTACCTGATACCTCCGGCGTGGTGGCGGTGAAGGAAGACGGCACCATGGACCGCGCGGCCATGGCCACCATCACCAACCACGACGACCTGGCTGCGGTTGAGGCCGCGCTGCGCATCAAGGACGCCACCGGCTGCAAGGTGGTTGTGGTCTCCATGGGCCCTCCTCCCGCCGAGGGGATGCTGCGTGAGCTGCTGGCCATGGGCTGCGATGAGGCCGTGCTGGTCTCCGCCCGCGAGTTCGGCGGTTCCGATACTTACGCCACCTCTCAGATTCTCGCCGCCGCCATCAAGAAGGTGGGCGTGGACGAGGACGACATCGTGTTCTGCGGCCGCCAGGCCATCGACGGCGACACCGCCCAGGTGGGCCCCCAGATCGCCGAGAAGCTGCACCTGCCCCAGGTCTCCTATGTGGCGGAGATCGCGGTGGAGAACAAGGCCGTCACCGTGAAGCGTCTGCTGGAGGACGGCTACATGACCATCAAGGTTCAGACGCCCTGCCTGCTGACCTGCGTGAAGGAGCTGAACGACGCCCGCTACATGAGCGTGGGCGGCATCATGGAGTGCTACAACAAGCCTCTGGAGATCTACAACTACGAGACTCTGAAGGACGATCCCCTCATCGACGTGGATACCATCGGCCTGAAAGGCTCTCCCACGAATGTGTACAAGTCCTTCTCTCCCCCGGTGAAGGGCGCCGGTATGATGATGGAGGGCGCCGACAAGGCGACCGTCGAGAAGCTGGTCTCCATCCTCAACGACAAGCACATCATCTGATAGAGTGAAAGGAGAGCAACACAATGGCTTTTGATAGTAAGGATACCGCCGCCTTCAAGGGCGTATGGGTTTTCTGTGAGCAGCGCGAGGGCGTGATTATGTCCACCAGCTACCAGCTCCTCTCCGAGGGCCGCAAGCTGGCCAACGACCTGGGCGTGGAGCTGTGCGGCGTGGTACTGGGCAAGGACATCAAGGAGGACTACCTGAAGGCCCTGGGCGGCTACGGCGCCGACAAGGTGTACTACTGCAACCACGAGCTGCTGGATGTCTACACCACCGACGCCTACACCAAGGTCATCTGTGACCTGGTGGAGGACAAGAAGCCCGAGATCTTCCTCATCGGCGCCACCAACATCGGCCGTGACCTGGGCCCCCGCTGCGCGGCCCGCCTGCACACCGGCCTGACCGCCGACTGCACCCACCTGGACGTGGACGTGGAGAAGTACAAGGCCTTCCTGAAGACCACCTCCACCATCGACGTGGACAACACCAAGTTCGAGGAGAACACCAACCTGAAGATGACCCGTCCGGCCTTCGGCGGTCACCTGATGGCCACCATCATCTGCCCCCGTTTCCGTCCCCAGATGTCCACCGTGCGTCCCGGCGTCATGCAGACCCAGCCCTATGACGAGGCCGGCGCCGCGAAGACGGAGATCGTCAACGTGGACGTGAAGCTGGACAAGTCCGACATCCATGTGGATGTGCTGGAGGTCAAGAAGGCCGCCAAGAAGCTGGTCGATCTGATCGGCGCCGACGTGGTGGTTTCCGTGGGCCGCGGCATCAGCAAGGACGTCGAGGGCGGCATCAAGCTGGCTGAGGAGCTGGCGGGCGTCCTGGGCGGCGTCGTGGGCTCCTCCCGCGCCTGTGTCGACGCGGGCTGGATCTCCGCCGACCACCAGGTGGGCCAGACCGGCAAGACCGTGCACCCCCGCATCTATGTGGCCCTGGGCATCTCCGGCGCCATCCAGCACCTGGCTGGCATGCAGGACTCCGAGTGCATCATCGCGGTGAACAAGAACGAGTCCGCCCCCATCTTCGACGTGGCCTCCTACGGCATCGTGGGCGACCTCTACAAGGTCACCCCCATGCTCATCGAGGCCATCCGCGCCGCCAAGGCTGAGAAGTAAGACAGGAGGAAACTGACGTGGGTTTTGTAAAACTGGAGAAAAAGGGGCACATTGGCATTATAACCATTGACCGGCAGGAGGCCCTGAACGCCCTGAACACACAGGTTATTACCGATCTGGACGAGGTGCTGGATCAGGTGCTCGCCGACGAAGAGATCTACGTGTCTATTCTGACCGGCGCGGGCCGTTCCTTTGTGGCCGGAGCCGACATCGCCGAGATGAGGCAATTTTCTGCCATTGACGGAAAGCGCTTTGCCATTCACTGTGACAACGTGTTCCTGAAACTGGAGAACCTGTCCAAGCCCGTTATCGCCGCCATCAACGGCTTTGCCCTGGGCGGTGGCTGCGAGCTGTGCATGACCTGCGATATCCGGTTGGCCAGCGAGGCGGCCAAGTTCGGCCAGCCTGAGGTGGGCCTGGGTATCACCCCTGGTTCCGGCGGTACCCAGCGCCTGCCCCGCATCGTGGGCATCTCCAAGGCGATGGAGCTTATCCTCACCGGCAAGGTCATCAGTGCAGTGGAGGCCAAGGCTATCGGCCTGGTCAGCGAAGTTTATCCCGCCGAAGAGCTGATGGATAAAGCGATGGAGCTGGCCGACGCGATCTGTGCCAATGCCCAGATCGCTGTGTGCGAATCCAAGCGGTGCATCCGCATGGGTATGCAGACTGACATAACCACCGGTTCTGCCTTTGAGGCTGAGGCGTTTGGTGTTTGCTGCGGCACGGAGGACAAGAACGAGGGTATGGGTGCCTTTCTGGAGAAGCGCAGGGAGAAGAACTTCCACAATCGGTGAGCGCCCGGCGCGGGCTGGTAGCCTTGCATCCGCTCTCTGAGGCGGCTATAATAAAAAGCGCGGTGCGCCTGATAGTCCGGCGACCGTGTCCGCTCCGAAGGGCGTTTGCCGGCGGAGCTGGAGAAGCCTATTAAAGAGTAAGAGGAGAGCGCTATGGCACAGGAGCAGCACCGCACCACAGCACGGATTTTAGACATATTTGAACAGGTGTCCATTTCAGAAGAGGGGCTGACGCTCACAGCACTGGCCCAACGACTGAGTGCACCTAAGAGCAGCCTTTTTCCCATCGTACATACGATGGAAGAACGGCGCTATCTGATACAGGACTACGGCACCGGACGTTATCAGATTGGTCCCGGTGCCTTGATCCTGGGGGCATCTTTCTCCGCGCGTAAGGGTATGGAACCAGTTTTTGACGTCATGCGTCAGGTAGTAGCGGTCTGTCAGGAAACCTGTCAGTTCGGAATTCTGGACCGGGGCGAGGTGTTCTATGTGGCCAAGGAGGATTCTCCCCAGGCGATCCGCATGATTTCCCGGGTGGGAACTCGGCTTCCGGCCAATGCTACTGCATTGGGGAAGGCTTTGCTTAGCGGACATACCGACCAGGAGGTCAGAGGACTCTATCCCGAAGGCCTGCCTAAACTCAGTCAGCGCACCATTACTGACATGGACGAACTGCTGGATCAGCTCCGCGCTATCCGTGAGGGAGCGGTAGCTACCGAGTGGGAAGAGTCAACTGACCAGCTGGCCTGCTGGGCTGTCCCTCTGCGGAAAGACGGGCGAGTGTTTGCCGCCCTAAGCGTGTCGATCCCTGTCTTCCGCTGTGGGGAAGAAAAGATTGCCCAGGTGGCCCAGTGCCTGTGTACTGCTCAGAGCCAGATCGAGAAGCTGGCCGAGGTACACGACATCTGCTGATCCCTCCTGCATGGTTTTTGGAGAATGGAGGGCCGGAGGTCGGGCGTATCAGTGTGTAAAACTTGAATTTGCAAATAAGAATATGGATCTTATTTGGAAACATAAGGGCGCAAATAGGAATAAGGGAGAATAGGAGGGCGTATGGCTTGAAAACCATTACTGATCTTATCAAGAATGTATCCGTGCCAAAGATGGTCAAGATACGTGAGGTGTTTGACGACACCCATATCCCCGAAGCGGATATCGCATCCACTGTGACCCTGGAACTGTCCCGGGAGGCCCTGGGCGGCCAGATCAAGCCTGGCATGAAAATCGCCATTACCTGTGGTAGCCGGGGGATCCATCATTACGCTGTTATGGCTCGCGCTATGGTGGACTTTGTCAAGTCCAAGGAGGCTGAACCCTATATCGTCGCCGCGATGGGCAGCCACGGCGGCGCCACCGCCGAAGGCCAGACCCAGATTCTGGCCGACTACGGTATCACCGAAGAGGCGATGGGGTGTCCCATCAAGAGTTCCATGGAGACGGTACAGGTGGGGCTGTCCGGTGTGCGCGGACAGCCGGTTTATGTGGACAAGAACGCAGCCGAGGCCGACGGAATCCTGCTGTTCAACCGGATTAAGCCCCACACATCCTTCCGTGGCCGGTATGAGAGTGGCCTGATGAAGATGATGGCCATTGGCTTGGGCAAGCAGAAGGGCGCCGAGAGCCTCCATCACCAGAGTCCTGCCATTATGCATGAGTTGGTGGAGGAATACGGTCGCACCATTCTGGAAAATTGCCCTATTCTGGGCGGCATTGCCATTATTGAGAACGCTTATGATGATACATATCTGATTCAGGGTCTTACCGCTAGGGAGATCATTACGGAAGAGCCTAAGTTGCGGGACCTGTCCTACAAGACAATTGCCCATTTGCTCTTTGACAAGTGTGATGTGTTGGTGGTGGACAAGATCGGAAAGAACATCTCTGGCGACGGTATGGATCCCAATATCTCAGGTCGTTTTGTCCAGCCCAAGTACTGCTCTGGCGGCATTGAGGCGGAGAAAGTGGTCATCCTGGACCTGACCGACGAGACACACGGCAATGCCCAGGGCGTCGGTCTAGCGGAGGTCACCACCCGCCGCCTGTTTGACAAAATGAAGCTAGAGATGACGTATCCCACAGGCGTCACCAATACCTTCCTTCACCTGATGAAGATCCCCATGATTATGGACAACGATCGGGAGGCTATACAGTTGGCTCTGTGCTGCTGTCCCGAGGCGGAGGATGCGGATTGTATGAAGATGATCCGCATCCCAGACACCATGCACATTGAGTACATCGAGATTTCCGAGGGCCTGTTGCCCATAGCGAAGGCGAATCCTCAAATCGAGGTTCTCTCTGAGCCCTATGATCTGCCCTTTGATGAAAACGGAAACCTGTTCTGACCCACAGTAGAAAAAATCTGTACTTTGGAAAGAAGGAAATCTTGTGGCAAGTCCTGTAACGCTCATCGCGGCGCTGGTGGCCGCGATCGCGGTCATCCTCTTCTGTATCATCGTTCTGAAGCTTAACGCGGCCATCGGCATGGTGGTGGCCTGTATTCTGATGGGCCTGGCCGGCGGCCTGGACCTGCTCACCACTGCGACCACCATCTCTTCGGGATTCGGAAGCATGATGACCAGCATCGGTCTGCCGGTCGGCTTCGGCACCATTCTGGGCCAGCTGATGAGCGACAGCGGCGCCGCCTCTGTCATCGCCGATAAGCTGGTAGCGGCCTTCCCCGAGAAGCGGGCTATCTGGGGCCTGAGTCTGGCGGGCTTTATCCTGTCCGTGCCGGTGTTTTTTGACGTTACCTTCATCATCCTGATCCCCATCGGCATCACCATTGCCTCCAAGATCAACATGAAGATGTGCTATGTCACCGGCTGCCTGACCATTGGCGCGACCACCGCCCACTGCGTGGTGCCGCCCACGCCCAACCCCCTGGCTGCCGCCGACATCTTTGGCTTCGACCTGGGTATCATGCTGATCGTGGGCCTGGTCGTGGGCTTCATTACCGTGCTGGTGTCCGACTTCCTGTTCATCAAGATCCACGATATGGGCATCTGGAACGAGGCGAAGGACGTGAACCACAGCTCCAACGTCACCGCCGAGCTGGTGTCCGCTCGGAACAGCCAGCCCTCCGGCAAGAAGCAGCCATCTCTGTTCATCTCCCTGCTACCCATCATCATCCCTGTGGTGTGCATTCTCTTCGGCACCCTGGGCAGCGCTATGTTCGAGGAAGCGCCCGTGATCTGCAGCTTCCTGGGCGACAAGCTGATCGCCATGCTGCTGGGCACCCTGGGCGCTTACTTGGTGAGCCTGCCCTACATTGGCCGTGACCATCTGGAAGAGTCCGCCGGCGAGGCGCTCAAGAGCGCCGGCGTGGTGCTGCTGATCACCGGCGCGGGCGGCAGCTTTGCCTCCGTTATCACCGCCACCGGCATCGGCGACGCCATCGTGGGCCTGCTGGGCACCGATACCACCTCCGTGGTCCCCGCCATGTTCCTGGCCTACATCATCGGCATGATCTTCCGCGTGGCCCAGGGCTCCGGCACTGTGGCCGGCATGACCTCCATGGGCATCATGGCCACCATCGCCCCCGCTGTGGGCTGCCATCCTGTGTGGATCGCCCTGGCCTGCCTGTCCGGTGGCAACTCCATCGGCCACATCAACGACTCCGGCTTCTGGGTGGCCACCAACATGTCCGGCCTGACCATTACCGGCGGTCTGAAGACGTATACCCTGGGTTCGTTCCTCTCGTCCCTGTGCATCTTCGTGCTGGCGCTGATCGGCGCCCTCGTGATCCCGCTGTAAGGTCTCTCCCGCGGAAGCGGGGAAAGGAGTATATGTACCATGCGAAACGGAATGATCGTTGAACCGGCGGACAATGTGGTGATCGCCATTGAATCCATCGGAAAAGGCGAGACTGTGACCTATCTGTGCGCCGGTCAGGAGCAGAGCCTGACCGCCCTGGAGGATATCACCATTTATCACAAGCTGGCCGCCTGCGACATTGCCAAGGGCCAGCCCATCATCAAATACGGCGAGCACATCGGTCTGGCCGCCCGGGACATTCGCAAGGGCGAACATGTCCATGTCCACAACGTGGAGGGACACCGGGAAGACCTGGAAGCCAAGGCGTAAGGAGGAAGAAAAGATGACTTTTTACGGTTACCGGCGGCCCGACGGTCGTGTCGGCGTACGGAATAAAGTGCTGATCCTGCCTGCCAGCGTGTGTGCTTCCGATACGACGCGCATCATTGCCCAGCAGGTGATGGGAAGCGTGACCTTCAATAACCAGCTGGGATGTTCTCAGGTGGCTTCGGATCAGCAGTTGACCATGGACGTAATGGCGGGCTATGCCGCCAACCCCAATGTGTACGGCACAGTGGTGGTGTCCCTGGGGTGCGAGAACTGCCAGATGGATCTGGTGGTGAAGGCCATCCAGGAGCGGACCAACAAGCCGCTGAAGCAGGTAATCATCCAGGAGGTGGGCGGCACCCTGAAGGCGGTGGACATGGCGGTCCGCTATGCCAAGGAGATGGCCGCGGAGGCCTCTCTGCTGCAAAAAGAGGAATTCCCCATCTCTGAGCTGATCGTGGGTACGGAGTGCGGCGGTTCCGATCCCACCAGCGGCCTCGCAGCCAATGTCCTGATCGGCGAACTCAGCGACAGGCTGGTGGCCGCCGGAGGCACCTCGATCCTGTCCGAGACCACCGAGTTCATCGGCGCTGAGCATATCCTGGCGCGCCGCGCCGCCACACCCGAGGTCCACGACCGGATCTTTGAGATCGTTCACCGCTACGAGAAGGCGCTCCAACTGGTCGGGGAAGAGGTGCGGGAGGGCAATCCCTCTCCCGGCAACAAGGCCGGCGGCATCACCACGCTGGAAGAAAAGTCCCTGGGCTGTATCCACAAGGGCGGCCATACCCCCGTCATGGCGGTGTATGACTATGCCAAACAGGTGGAACCCAAGAGCGGCATGGTGATCATGGACACCCCAGGCAACGATCCCTCTTCCGTGGCCGCGATGGTGGCTGGCGGTGCCCAAGTGGTAGTGTTCTCCACCGGCCGGGGCACCCCCACAGGCAACCCCATTACCCCAGTGGTCAAGATCACTGGCAACCGCCTGACCTTCGCCAAGATGGAGGACAACATAGATGTGGACGCCTCTCCCATCATCTACGGGGGCGATCTAAAGACCATGGGCGACGAGCTACTGAAGCTGGTGGCTGAGGTAGCCAGCGGCCGACAGACGAAAGCGGAGGCGCTTGGCTTTACTGAAATGGCGATCGCAAGGGTGTGCAACTTCGTGTAACCCGCTGCGGGCTGTGCCCGAGAGCGAAAGATCTTGGTAACTTCCGATAACAAAATATTTGGAGATGAACGATCCGATGAAAAAAAACTATGCCGTGATGGACGGCAACACTGCTGCGGCCCATGTGGCCTATGCGTTCACCGAGGTGGCCGCCATCTACCCGATCACACCATCTTCTCCCATGGCGGAGAAGGTGGACGAATGGGCCGAGAGGGGAAGGAAGAACCTCTTCGGCTCCACCGTGGATGTGATCCAGATGCAGTCTGAGGCCGGCGCCGCCGGTACCTGCCACGGTTCCCTTCAGGCCGGTGCTCTGACTACCACTTTCACATCTTCTCAGGGCCTGATGCTGATGATTCCCGCCATGTATGCCATGGGCGGTCAGTTTCTCCCCAGCGTCATCCACATCGCCTCCCGGGTGGTGACCTCCAACCACCACTCCATTTTCGGCGACCACACCGACTTTATGACCTGCCGCACCACCGGTTACGGCATGCTCATGTCTTCTTCTCCCCAGGAGGCTATGGATCTGGGTGCGGTTGCCCATCTGTCCGCCATCGGTGCCAAGTACGCCTTCATGCATTGCTTTGACGGCTTCCGCACCTCCCATGAGATGCAGCGGATCGAGGTGCTGGACTACGAAGATCTGCGCGGCCTGCTGAACCAGGAGGCGGTGAAGGAGTTCCGCCGCCACGCGCTCAACCCCGAGCATCCTACCAACCGGGGCAACAACGTCAACCCCGACATCTACTTCCAGTGCAAGGAGGGCGCCAACGTCAAGAGTGCCAGCGTGCCCGACACCGTCCAGTACTACATGGACAAGATCAACGCCATCACCGGCCGGGACTACAAGTTGTTCAACTACTACGGTGCCCCCAACGCAGAAGAGGTCATTGTGGTGATGTGCTCCGCTTCCGAGGCCCTGAAGGAGACTGTGGATTATCTCAACGCTAACGGCCGCAAGGTGGGCATGGTGCAGATCCATCTGTTCCGTCCCTTCTCTGTGAAGCACTTCTCTGAAGCCATTCCAGCCACCTGCAAGAAGGTCGCTGTTCTGGACCGCAGCAAGGAAGTCGGCTCTGTGGGCGAGCCTCTCTATCTGGACGTGTGCGCCGCCCTCAACCAGGCTGGCCGCTCCGACATCCAGGTGGTGGGAGGCCGCTACGGTCTGTCCTCCAAGGACGTTACCCCCGGCATGCTGGCCGCTGTGTATGACAACCTGGACCAGGCACAGCCCAAGAACAGCTTCACCATCGGCATCAATGACGATGTAACCCACACCTCTTTGGATTATAAGGAGATGGAGCTGCCACATCCCGGCATGGTCTCCTGCAAGCTGTGGGGCCTAGGGGGCGACGGCACCGTGGGCGCCAACAAGAATGCCATCAGCACCATCGGACTGGTAGCCAACAAATACGCTCAGGCCTATTTCTCCTATGACTCCATGAAGTCCGGTGGCTTGACGCAGTCCCACCTACGCTTCGGCGATCAGCCCATCCGCTCTACCTACTTGGTGTCTGCCGCTGACTTTGTGGCGGTTCATGCCCCCACCTATATCACCAAGTATGACACCACCGAGGATCTGAAGGAGGGCGGCACCTACCTGCTCAACTGCACATGGACACCTGAAGAGCTGGAGAACCGACTGCCCGCCAAGATGAAGCGGGACCTGGCCCGGAAGCACGCACAGTTCTATATCATTGACGCCTCCAAGCTGGCGGTACAGGTGGGCCTGGGTGCCAACCGGACCAACAGTATCCTACAGGCCGCTTTCTTCGCCCTCACCAAGGTCATTCCCCTGGAGGTGGCAGTGGAGGACATGAAGAAGAACAACTACAATTCCTACTTCAAGAAGGCCGGCCAGTCTATCGTGGACAAGAACAACTCCGCTGTAGACGTCGGCATAACCGCCGCGGTGAAGGTGGAGATCCCTGACGCCTGGGCCGATGCCGTGGACGCCCCCGCCGCTGAGATCGAGGCCACTCCTTTTGTCAAGGAGATCGTGTTGCCCATGGACCGTCAGCAGGGCGACAGGCTACCTGTGTCCGTGTTCCAGAAGCACGGTGTGCTGGACGGTACCTGGGAGAACGGTACCTCCGCCTATTCTAAGCGCGGCGTGGCCACGATGGTGCCCAAGTGGGACGGCAGTAAGTGTGCCCAGTGCAACCGCTGCGTGGCTACCTGCCCCCATGCGGCCATCCGTCCTGTACTGCTTACCGAGGAGGAAAAGGCCGGCGTGCCCGCTTCCTTCCACACTGTGCCCGCCAGGGGCCTGGGTAAGGGTGCCCCATCCTATTCCTACCGCATCCAAGTCTCTCCCTATGACTGCTTAGGTTGCGGTGTATGCCTGAAGGCTTGCCCTGTGGAGGATGCCCTCACCATGACCCCCTTCGAGGAAATGAAAGAGGAGCAGGTCAGCTTCGATCAGGTGGCCATGGACGAGCGCTACCTGAAGAAGGATGTCATCAACAGCAAGAACATGAAGTCCATCCAGTTTGCCAAGCCCTATTTCCAGTTCTCCGCCGCCTGCGCCGGCTGTGCCGAGACCACCTATATCAAGCTGGTCAGCCAGCTGGTGGGTGAGCGGATGTACATTGGCAACGCTGCCGGCTGTTCTTCCGCTTACAGCGGCGGTGCCCCCATCCTGCCCTACTGCAAGGATAACCGCGGCTTTGGTCCTGCCTGGGAGCATTCCCTGTTTGAGGACAATGCCGAGTTCGCCTTCGGCTTCTTCCACGCTCAGGATGCCATCCGCAAGGAGCTGCTCATCCGCATGGAGAGCCTGAAGGCAGCCGGTGTGGCTGTGGAGGCCATTGACAACTATGTGACTAACTGGGCGGACAAAGAGAAGTCCCGTAGCGTGTCCGACGCGCTGATCGCGGCTCTGGAGGCCGCCGGGAAAAGCGAGGATAGACAATACATCCTGGATAACAAGGAGTACCTGTCCAAGAAGTCCGTGTGGGCCATCGGCGGCGATGGCTGGGCCTACGACATCGGCTTCGGCGGCATCGATCACGTTATGTCCCAGAACCAGGACGTGAACCTGTTAGTGCTGGACACCGAGGTGTATTCTAATACCGGCGGGCAGTCTTCCAAGGCCACGCCCACTGCCGCTGTGGCTAAGTTCGCCTCCGGTGGCAAGCACATCGCCAAGAAGGACCTGGGTGCCATCCTGATGAACTATGGCTATGTCTACGTTGCTCAGGTTGCCATCGGCTACGACCAGGCCCAGACCCTCAAGGCCATCCGCGAGGCGGAGGAGTATCCCGGCCCCTCCATCATCATTGCCTACTGCCCCTGCCTGGAGCAGCACATCAAGGCTGGTATGAGTTGTACCCAGACCGAGATGAAGAAGGCTGTGGAGTGTGGTTACTGGCAGCTCTATCGCTACGATCCCCGCCGCATCACCGAGGGCAAGAACCCCTTCCAGCTGGATTCTCCTGAGCCAGATACCAGCAAACTGATGGATTACATGATGGGTGAGAACCGCTTTGCCTCTCTTAAGAACAACTTCCCAGACCGTGCCGATGCGCTGTATAAGAAGGCCATCGCCGATATCAAGGCCCGGTACAACAAGTACCGCCGCATGGCAGACGAGCAGAACTGAGCCCGCTGAACCCCCTTCTTTGCTGATCCGGTCCGAACCCATGCATGGATGTCCGGATAGATTCCCTTCAAATCCCTTTTCTTCCGCGAAAAGTGGCCGCCCCCGGTTGCCCCCTGACAGGGGCAACTTTATAGGTGTCTGAAGCCTCGGCAGATATTGCTTCGGCAGTATCTGCCGGGGTTTCTTTTTTGCTTCATGCACCTTTTGTGGTGGGCTGACCTTCCGGCTGGATAAGGTCCACATAGCCAATATCGTTGTAGTGAATCGCCACCGTCTGTTGGGTGTGCTTGCTCCACTTTACGTCCTCGTAGACCACGATCTTTTGGATGATCAGCCGCAGCAGCTCCTGGATGTCGGTGTACCGCCTTACTATGGAGATAAAGCGCGCCTCAATTCCTCGTAAATGGTTTTAGGTGCCACACCTACCAGGCCTGCGATCTCCCGCACCGACGCATAAGCGGCCCACTTCTCTGCAATCAGCTGCCGATCCGCAGGCCCCAAATATTTGTTGCTCATGGTCCTTTCACCTCCGTTTTTTGATAAAAAAATAAGAGTAACAAGGCTTTACGCTTTGTTACTCTTATTAGTAGCATTTTCAATATCTGAAACGCCATCAAAACACTGGTATTTTAAGGTGTTTTATGGTATAATGGTTCATAATAAACGATTTGAAAACAGCAACAAGCAACACGGAAATGGTGACCATTTCGCGTGTGGAATATGACGCGCTGAGCCAGAAGAGCGAGGGGTATGCGGAGCTGAATCAGAAGTTGGAGTGGCTGATGGAACAGCTGCGGCTGGTGAAGAAAAAGACCTACGGCTCATCCTCTGAGCATACCCAAGAGGAGCTGATGGACCGGTTGAGCTTCGTCTTTAACGAGGCGGAGGCTTGGCAGGATGCGGAGAAAAAAGCGCGGGAGGCGACCACGGTGGCAGAGCATACCTGGGAAAAACGTTCGTCCCGGGTGGAAGAAGTGCTTCCGGAGGATGTGCCGGTTGAAGTAGTGGAGCACTATCCGGATGAGGCGGTACAGGTCTGCCCGGAGTGCGGCAGCCAGATGTCCGTGCTTGGCAAAGAGGTGCGGAGGAGTCTGGTGATGATCCCGGCCCAGGTGAAGATCCGGGAAGATGTATACTATGCTTATTCCTGCCAGCGCTGCAAAAAGGAGAGCACAGAAACCCCAGTTGTAAAGGAAAAAAAGAGCCCGGCCGTGATCCCTGGCAGCTATGCGTCCCCGGAGGCGATTGCCCGCATCACCCCCCAGGGGGCCCTCTCTTGCCGCTAATGCGGCAATTCGCCTTGTGGTACAGAAGTTTGTGATGGGCTCCCCGTTGTGCCGGCAGGAGCAGGAGTGGAACCGGGCCGGGGTAAAATTATCCCGGCAGACGATGAGTAACTGGATTTTGCGGGTAACGGAGGACTGGCTCCGGCCGGTATATGACCAGCTCCACCAGGAATTGGTGGGGCGGGAGGTGCTGCACGCGGATCAGACCACCCTGCAGGTGTTGCGGAAGCCGGGGAAATCCGCCCAGTCCAAGAGTTACATGTGGCTTTACCGGACGGTGTGCGATGCCGAGCACCCCATTGTGCTGTATGAATACCAGCCGGACCGGAAAGCAGAGAATGCAGCTGCATTCTTGCAAGGCTTTGCCGGGTATCTGCACGCGGATGGCTACTCAGGGTACCACAAGCTGCCCGGTGGCATCCGGGTGGTTGGGGGCTGGGCCCACGCACGGCGGAAATTTGACGAGGCGGTGAACGCCCTGCCCAAGGGAGAACAGGCGGGATGCGCGGCCCTGGAGGGGCAGCAGTTCTGTAACCAGCTGTTCTCCATAGAGCGGGAAATCGCCGGCCTTCCATTTAAAGAACGATGTATCCAGCGGCAGAGCCGGGCAAAGCAGGTTCTGGACGCTCTGTTGTCATGGGCAGAACGCAGTAAGGCACCGCCAAAGTCTGCTTTGGGGAAGGATGTGTACTATTTGAAAGCGCAGTGGCCGTACCTGATCCGTTATCTGGAGGACGGGCGGCTGGAGGTGAGCGACAACCGGGCCGAACGCAGCATAAAGCCCTTTGTAATGGACCGGAAGAACTTCTTGTTTGCCAACACCCCAAATGGGGCGCAGGGCAGGAGGTGATTTTCAGCCTGATTGAAACCGCCAAAGAAAATGGGCTTGATCCATACCGCTATTTGGTTTATATAATGAGCAATGCGCCGGTGCTGACGGAAGCAGATGATGATTGGGCCGCTAAGCTGCTGCCGGAATGGGCACCGGAGCGGTGCCGCACGTATCTATCTTGTGTGTGATATAATTTTCATGGATCTGCTGCACAGCAGATCCATTTTTATTGCCGGCCCGGCTCTGCAGTTGATTTGGCATATTGACAAATTTTTCCTTTTTTTCATGACCCGCCAGAATTGGCGGGAACAACTAATAACGATTCCTGTAAAATAAGTCTGGATATTCATTCCGGATGTTTTTAGGAGGAATTAGCTATGAAAAAAAAGGAAGTAATTGTGCGAGTAGGCGGTACACATCCCTCAATACCTTTTCAGCGTTTAAGAGTGAAAGCAGGCCTTACACAAGAGAAAGCTGCCGAGAAACTATCTTGTGGTACCCGTACCCTCCAAAGATATGAGGCAGGTGAAAAAGAGCCACCCCTGAAAATACTGAGAAAAATGCTCACCTGTTACAACTGCGAAATAGGCGATTTGATCCCCCTGGCTAACAGTTTGGACGAAATAGATTCCGAGGAGCGTGTGTGACAATGGACGAGAAACTGACCCGTCTGCTATACAACCTGGGACTCTCGGCCAATTATTCTGGGTTCCACTATATTACCACAGCAGTTAAAATTGCCGCCGCTGAACCGCTATCTCTTACCATGGTAACAAAATGGCTCTACCCCCAGGTTGCAAAGCACTGTCGGACAAGCTGGAGAGCTGTTGAGAAAAATATCCGCACCGCGCTTAAAATTATTTGGATGAGAAATGCATCTGGACTACAGAAATTATCTGGTTTTGCATTGGACTCCAAACCATCTGCCTCTCAGTTTATCTCCTTGCTTGTCTATCTTATCCAATTTACAGAATAATACCTTTTAGCTCATAGCGCCAGCCCGAGATGCGGGCTGGCGCTATTGCCATTTGGCGTTTACTTACAAATAAAAAATGGTGGGCTCATGATGAACCTATTTCCTTACATAATAGGGGATATCTTCCGATGTGGGTGTCGCATGGGATGCCTGTGTACTGGAGAAAATCGCCGCATAGATGGCTGCAAAATGATTCGCCCAATGGTAAGATACTCGAACTTAGGACAGGAGGTGTAGAGATGCTGGAATGGGTGTCTATGCGGGTGGCGATCGTGTTCTGGGCGGACGCGCTGGAACAGCGGGGATATTCCGTGAAATATACAAAGTGTGGTGCCCAGTAGACCTTTGAACAGGATGGCTTATGCAGCACAGAAGATCGTGGCGGTCTGACGGCCCATGGCCAGGGATTAGATCGCTTTCATCAGGTAAAGGGGGAGCAGCATGGTATCTTCTTATCTGGCTCACATTTCAGCCCAAGGAGAGACACAATAATTCTTTGTCGCTCCCCACACGAGGAGCGTAGATTGAAATACTCACTCGCGTACTTATAAAACAAGGACAGCGTTGCTTCCCCAGTAATCACTCCCTGCAGATGAAGCGTAGATCAAAAGTACTTGGCAAGGGTGTGTGACTTAACAAAACATCAGGGAAATAGGATGCACCTACAAAATTTGCAGGTGCATCCTATGCTGATACACTAAATCGGCTTTGTTGTCCTTCTGATGGGTCACCCTCAGGCAGTCGCTTTTTGTGTTTCTTGATAGATCCTTGATAGAGCCCGGTTAGCACAGGCCGAAGCGCTTCATTTGACGCCAGAGGGTAGTGGGATGTATGCCCAGGTAGCGCGCGGTGGCCTGGCGGTTACCATGGTGGAGCAGTAGGGCCTGCTCCAGCCGGGCGCGGGCATCTGAACGAATGACATCAGGGCTAGGAGCAGAGGTATGATCCGCCAGGCGGGGGAGCGCCATGTAGATATCCGCCGGGGCGGCGGTGGAGTGTTTGCACAGGATGCACAGCCGCTCACAAAAGTTGATGACCTCCCGGATGTTTCCAGGCCAGGGGTATGCGGTCAGTAACTTCATCCCGTCGGGGGAGATGTCAGTCAGGACGCAAGCATGCTTTTCCCGCTCCAGATCCAGAAAATATTCCAGCAGACGGGGGATATCCTGCTTCCGTTGGCGGAGGGGGGGCAGCTCCAGTTCCAGCACGTCCAGCCGGTAGAACAGATCCTCGCGGAACGCACCTTGCTGCACCTCAGAGGACAGATCTTTATTGGTGGCAGTGATAACCCGTACATCCACTGGGATCACCGTGTCGCCACCTACGCGGATGATCTCGTGTTCCTGGAGCACCCGGAGCAGCTGCCCCTGGAGCTTGGGAGAGATATCGCCGATCTCATCCAGAAAAAGGGTGCCCCTGTGTGCGATCTCAAAGAAGCCTGCCTTGCCGCCCTTCATAGCTCCGGTAAAAGCCCCTTCCACATGGCCAAATAGTTCGCTTTCCAAAATGTTGTCGGGCAGCGCGGCGCAGTTGATGGCTACGAAGGGGCCGTTTCGCCGGGGACTGGTGTTGTGGATGGACTGGGCGAAAAGCTCCTTTCCTGTGCCAGTCTCGCCCCGGATCAGAATATTGGCCTCCGCCGTGCTGAACTCCTTTGCGATCCTTATGGTCTGTTCCAGGGCGGAACTAGTGCGGCGAATATCCTGAAAGGTATGTTTGGCTACAAAGCCCTGCCGGTGCGCACGGGCCCGAATGGCCCCCTCCTCCCGCAGGATCTTTTCCACGCTCTGGAAGGTAATGACGCATCGGGGCCCTTCTTCCCCCCCGACCGACACGCAGTTCAGCATGTAGTCCTGCCCGCCGCAGGAAAAGAGCTGGGCCTGGACGGCCTGCCGCTGGTCCAGAAGGGTACGGTAGGGCAGATCAGGAAAAAACTCAGTAACCAGCCGCCCTTTCAGCGGCCCCTTCCCGGCACCGAGCCGTTCCAGAGCATAGCGGTTGGACATCTCCACCTGTCCCAGGTGATCGGTCAGCAGGACACCCTGGAAGGAAGAATTGAGGATGGTGTTCAGTGTTTGAGCCCGTTCCCGCTCAAATTGTGCGGCGCGAAGCATGCTGGCGGCGCTGGTGATGGCGGCGTCGATGCTCCCCCAACCTGACTCGATCAGTACGCAGGGCAAGCCGTACTGGTGCGCCAGATCACAGGTGGAGGATCCGCCGACCAAGGTCTGTGCTCCGTCCGCCACGGCGGCGCGGATGGTCTGCTCTAGCCGTGTCTCGTCCAGGATCGGGTAGGCGCGGATGTCTCTGCCACTGAAAATGCTGGATATAGTCTCGGCACCATCCAGCAGGTTCTGTGCTCCGATCAGAGCGATTCGGGTGCCGGGCCAGCCCTTGACAGCACGGTCGATGGCTTGCACCACGTCGTAGCCGCTAACGCTCAGCTCCACTCCGGGAATGTTCAGCCGTTTCATGGTGCGGGCCGTGAACCCGCGGGCGATGACCGCGTCGGCATGGATATGTTCCAGCTGGTTGTTGTATCGGTCCAGGATGATCTCATAGAACAGTTCGTCACAGTCCGGCCTAGCCAGAAAGACCTGCTCAATCAGGGGGATGCTGGATGAGTAGGGTGCTAAAAACACGATATGGTACATGGCCCGTCCTCCTTGCTGTCACGATAGTATAGCATGGAGCAGAGAGAATTGCAAATATGCGATTATACAATGCAATGCGCAATGCAATGCACTAGACTTTAGCTAGAAATATTTAGAAATTATGAAATACAACTGGAAAGCTAATTGGAACTTTGCCAAAAGACGCTAACAAGAATTTGGATAGATCGATGAAAAGATTTGGGTAAAACCGCCGATAAAAAGTTGGTATAGATATTGCTTTATATCTTGTACCGGCTGATCCCAGATCGTCTCGGCGGACGGGCGGCAGAAACAAAAGAGATAAAAGGAGAACAAGAGCATGAGCATGAGTATCTTAGGAAATGTACCCATTTTACGTACCATGCGGAAATTCCCCGCGGGAGTCATGGTGATCCCCCTGCTGGCCGGCTGTCTGGTCAATACTTTTTTCCCGGACCTCCTGACCATCGGCGGCTTTACCACCGGCCTGTTCAAGGGGGGGATTCAGACCCTGATCGGATTGTTCCTGTTCTGCAGCGGCGCGACCATAGATGTAAAGATGGCCGGCCGCACCATCTATGTGGGCGTGGTACTCACCTGCCTGAAGTTTTTCCTGGGTTTCGGCCTGGGCCTGCTGGTGCGGTCTGTCTTCGGCGAGGCCGGGCTGCTGGGCCTGAGCTCCTTGGCCATCATCGGCGCGGTGACCAACTCCAACGGCGTCATCTATGCCACCTTGGCCAATGAGTACGGTGAAGAGAGTGATGTGGGCGCCACCTCGATCCTGGCGCTCAACGATGGCCCCTTCTTTACCATGATCGCCCTGGGTGCTTCCGGCCTGGGTACCTTTCCGGTGAAGGACATGATCTCCTGCATGGTACCCATGATCCTGGGCTTCATCGTGGGTAACCTGGACCATGAGTGGCGGAAGATCCTGGCCCCCGGCATGGTGCTGCTGCCCCCCTTCAACGGCTTCACCCTGGGTGCCGGCATGAATCTGTTCAACATTGCCAAGGCCGGCCTGTCCGGCATCGTGCTGGGCCTGATGACCCTGGTGGTCACCGGTCTGATCTCCTTCGTCATTTACAGCCTGCTGCGCCGCCGGCCCGATCCGATGGGCGCGGCCATCGGCACCACTGCCGGAGTGGCGGCCAGTACGCCGGCGGCTATTGCCGCTTCCGACCCCAGCTTTGAGGGGCAGGTGGAGACTGCCTCGGCGCAGATCGCCGCCAGCGTGGTGCTCACCGCGATCCTCTGCCCGCTGATGGTCTCTTTCCTGACCAAGTGGAGCGACAAGTGGTTCGAGAAGCGCGGCAAGAAGCGGAGGCCCGACCATACGGAAGCGGCACCCCCGGAGAAGAAGAGCTGAACAGCCTAACGAATTTGAAGAAAGCGTGAGAATAGCATGAAACAGATCATTACCGCCAGGCGGGTGCTCAGAGGCGAACAGCTGGAGCCACTGGACAACGGTGCAATTGTGATAGATGAGGGGACCATCGTCAAGGTCCTGCCCGTGAGAGAACTTACCAACGCGGACCGGGCCGGAGCGCAGATGGTGGAGCTTTCGGAGGAAACGGTCCTCCCGGGCATGATCGAGTGTCACGACCACCTGAGCATTGACGCAAGAAAGGTGAACCACCTGGAGATCCTGGCTACAGCCAGCGAGTGCAAGCTCACTCTGCTGGCAGAGGAGGGACTGATGGACGACCTGCTCTCAGGCGTTACCACCGTGCGCTGCATGGGCGAGAAGTACGACTTGGACCTGAAGCTGAAAAAGGAGATCGAGGCGGGCAACGTGATCGGTCCTGATATCCTGCCCGCCGGGGTGGGTATGAAAGGTTCCAACGGGAGCGGTTACATCGGGATGCCGCACTGCGGTGTGGAGGAGTTCCGCCGCACTGCCCGGGCCAATGTGGCCAAGGGCGTCAGTCTGCTGAAGATATTTACAACGCCCGGCGTGTTTAATGTCAACTTGGGCTTCGTGCCCTCCTTCCTCTCCGCCCAGGAGATCCGCACGGTGGTAGAGGAAGGTGCCCGGCTCCACCTGTCCGTGGCCGCCCACTGCATCGGCGGTCAGGCGCTGCGTGACTGTGTGGAACAGGGGGTGGCCGTCATCGAGCACGCCTACTGCGCTACCCGGGAGGACATCGAACTGCTCAAGGCCCACCCCGAGTGCTGGGTGGACCTGACCACTGGCATCTATCTGGACCCTGAGAGGGAGCCCTATCTCTCTGCGACCGGGGCGGCCAGCGTCCGGGCCGGTCGGGAGATCGTCCGCCAGTGTGTGGGCGAGCTGATCCGGGCCGGTGTCCACTTCACGCTGGGCACCGACGCAAACCACGGACTGCTGTGGAAAGAGGTGGTGTACGCTGTGGAGCTGGGGGCCAGCAAGCTGGACGCCCTGAAGGGCATCACCGTCAACGCCGCCTATATCTCCGGGCTGTCGGGGAAGAAGGGGATCCTCGCCGAGGGCGCGGACGCGGACCTCATTGCTGTTTCCGGAGACCCGTTGGAGGATCCCGCCGTTCTGGCGCAGGTGCCCTTTGTGATGAAAAAAGGTGTTATTTATAAGGAGGGCGGCCAAGCAAAGCCCGGTTGTCGTACATCTATGGTCAAACTGTAACGTTCCCAGCAGTCGAGTGAAACAGAATAGAAACTGTTTGAAACAAATAAGTTCATATATTGCACACCGTTGTTTCGCTGAATAAGAGGAGTGGCCGCACTGCGGTGTCAGTCCCGACAGGAGTCTGTGCAAATCGCACAAAGGAAGAGCACGAGATCGTGAGAAATCGGGAAATCCGTGAGATTTGCCGAAGAATTTGATATTTGGCATAAGGCTTGCTTTATAGTGATTGCCAATACCGAGAGCGGATCCGCTGTGGTCATTTCGGATCAAAAATGGAGGAATTAATATGAGTCAGTTTACTGGAAAGCCTATTCTTGCCGTGCCACTAGGCGACGCGGCCGGCATTGGTCCCGAGATCATTGCCAAGCTGTGTGCCAACGGCTTTCTGATGGAGCACGCCAAGCCCGTGCTGGTGGGAGATGAGGGTGTGCTCAAGCGGGGTATGCGGGACACCGGTGTTTCCTTTTCCTATACGGTTTTTGGCACGATGGAAGACGCCGTGGAAGAGGCCAAGACGGAGTCCGGTCTGGTTCTGATGGACACCAAGAGCCTAGATGCCTCCAAAGTGGAGTTGAGCGTGGTCTCCGCTGTAAACGGCAAGGAAGAGGCCGATAACCTGGTCATGATTATGGACTACTGCAAAAGGGGCCTGCTGGAGGGCTTCTGCTTCGGCCCGCTGAACAAGGCGGCTATGAAGAACGGCGGCTACCACTTTGAAAGCGAGCATGAGCTCTTTGCCCAGGAACTGGGCGTGATGGACAAGCCCCACGGCGAGATGAACGTGCTGGACGGCCTGTGGACTTCCCGCGCTACCAGTCATATTCCCCTGAAGGATGTCAGCGCTCACCTGACCCTTAAGACCGTGGGCGATGCCATCGACCTGGCTTATGAGACCCTGAAACGGGCCGGCTATGAGGACCCCAAGGTGGCTATCGCCGCCATTAACCCCCACGGCGGAGACAGCGGTACCTGCGGCCGTGAGGAGATCGACGTGCTCCGGCCCGCCGTGGCCAGGGCCAACGCCGAGGGCAGGAACATCGTGGGGCCCTTTCCCTCCGATACCCTGTTTATCCGTGCCTTCAAGGGTGAGTTCGATGCCGTGGTGACCATGTACCATGACCAGGGCCAGATCGCTCTGAAACTGAAAGGCTTTGAGCGCGGAGTCACGGTGGCTGCCGGCCAGCCCTACGCCATCACCACACCCGCCCATGGTACTGCCTATGACATCGCCGGCACTGGCACCTGTACCACCTCGGCTTTTGAGACCGCATACAAGTTGTGTGCCAAGATGGCCGTTACCGACCGCACCTATCAGAAGCAGTAAAACGGGACAGGCAGACACCTTTTAAATAAAAAAGGGGCCGTTGAGCATGTTGATGCCGGTGGCGGTCCGTCCCTGAAACCGGCTGCCCAGCAGCTCCAGGGTGCAGCGCTGCTCACCGGAGCGGACGAGCCCGGTGTCCACGATGGTGGAGTCGTCCACCGCCAACACCCGGGCCGCGCAGCGGTCGGCCTCCTGGTACTGGATGGCCCCTTCATACCCGGTGGGGAGGAGGAGTAGCATGGCGGTCAGCGCCAGGCAGAGCACGACGGGGACATAGTAGCGGCGCTGGGCGGGGTCACGTAGAAAACGCATAGATGGATAAGTACTTTCTGCGCCGAGGCGGATGGGGTGGGGAGACCCCATCCGCCTCGGCTGTATGGAAGTGGGAAAGCAGGAGTTAGGCTACGCCGAGCATGCCGGCCAGCTTGTGATAGATCTGAGTATTGTCGTAGTAGCCGTTGAACTGCCCGGCGTTAACACCGTGGGCCAGCACGGCCACGGGCAGGCCGGTGTGGCTGTAAGAGGTGAAGGAGATGCCGGACCTGTTGTTGATGATGTGAGTGAGGGTGACGCTCAGAGGCTCGTAGGTGCCGTAGAGCACGTTTTCCTCCTGCTCGTACTGGCTGGCAGCGGTGCCGTTGATGCTCTTCTCGTAGGCGGCGCGGAGCTGTCCCAGTTTGTAGTCGGTGAGCACCAGTTTATCGCCCTATAATCAATGTGGCCATTCTAGCAGCAATCCCAGTCAATGAAGCTGGAAGATGCCGCCAGGAAAATGGAAGATAGAATTGAATAGAACTGGCCTATTAAGATTTTCCCAGCGGACACTGGACACAGATCCGCACCAACAATGTCATTGAGCGGCTGAATCGGGGATAGTGTCGAGGATTTTGCGCAAATTAGTTTGCAGGTTCTGGGATGAATGAAGTCAGCCAGCAATGGAGGCGTCCTCAACGGCAACCTCCAGGTGCTTCATATTCATGTACTTTTTGTTGCCCCACTGGGTGCCGGCCACATGGCGCAGCCGGGCACAGACCAGCATCAGTGCAGAGTTACCGTCCGAAAAACTGCCCACTACATGAGTGCGGCGGCGGATTTCCCGGCTCAGCCGTTCAACGACATTATTGGTACGGATGCGGGTTCAGCGTTCACAGGGAAAAACGCAGTAAGTCAGCGTTTCCTCAATGCCATCCTCCACCTTCTTTGCAACCTCTTTCAGCCACATAGAGCGTAGTTGCTCCACTACAGCTTTGGCTTTCTCCTGGGCAGCTTTCTTTATTTCCTTTGAAAGATAGTCATTGGAGCGCCGGGATGGAAACCGCGGTCCCGGTACATTTATTTCCGGCACTATTCTCTGCTAGGCTATGATGACAGCTCTATCGCCTACCTGTGCTCCGTCCCCTCACCACCATACGCCAGCCCACCGGGCTCGTCGGGCGGCAGGCTTGTGAAATTCCGCTCGCCCGCATCAATCCCCCCCTCTGCTGAGCATGCGGATTACTTCTACCCGCCCGCGCTCATTCGGCGTAGCTCCTGTTCCCTATCCAGAGCCAATCCAATTCCCATTCTATAAGCGCAAAAAGCTGGGGCACTCCCCTTTGGGAGTGCCCCAGCTTTTCTCTTCCAAATCCAATTCTCTTACAGCTTGGACAGGGCTGCCTTGTCCGCCACCAGGGTCACGTCGGGGTGGAGCTGCAGGATGGAGGCAGGCAGTCCGGGGGTCACGGGCCCCTTCACCATGCCGTACACCGCATCCGCTTTGTCCACGCCGCTGGCGACCATTACAATCTTCTTCGCGCCCATAATCACGCCCACGCCCATGGTTAGAGCCTGACGGGGCACCTCATCCCGAGAGGCGAAGAACCGGGCGTTGGCCTTAATGGTGCTCTCGGTCAGGTCCACCACATGGGTTGGTACTACGAACTCGCCGCAGGGCTCATTAAAGCCGATGTGGCCGTTACGGCCCACGCCCAGCAGCTGCAAGTCGGCGCAGCCCAGGCTACGGACAAACGCGTCGTAGCGGGCGCACTCGGCCTCAGCGTCCTCGGCCAGACCGTTGGGCACATGGGTGCGCTCGGGCCGCACGTCCACATGGTCGAAGAGGTTATGCTGCATGAAGTAGCGGTAGCTCTGGTCGTGAGAACCGGACAGGCCCTTGTATTCGTCTAGGTTCACGGTGGTCACGCCGGCAAAGGAGATCTTGCCCGCCTTGTACCGCTCTACCAGCCGCTGATAGGTGCCCACGGGAGAGGAACCGGTGGCCAGGCCCAGCACGCACTCGGGCTTCATAATCACCTGAGCAACAATGATACGCGCCGCCTTTTCACTCATCTCATCATAATTTTCCGCCGCATAAATCCGAATCACGGTCTGTTTCTCCTTATTTATATATGATATCTTTTAGATCTTTTAAAGCGGCTCACTGTCCGCCCAGAATATAGCGCTCAATGGCGATGGCGGCACCGTCCTCCATGTTGGAGCCGGTCACGGCATCCGCCGCGTCCTTGACCTCCTGGGGTGCGCTCCCCATGGCCACACCCAGAGCCGCCACCCTGAGCATAGAGATGTCGTTGTCGCTGTCCCCGATGGCCATGGTGTGGGCCGAGTCAACACCCAAAAGTTCACAGACCATTAGCATCCCGTTGGCCTTTGTAGCCAGACTGTGGGTAATTTCTATACTGTGGGGGCTGGACCATGCGAAGGAGATGGGCGCAGTAGTCAGAAGCCGCTCCGCTTCCGCACGCTGCTCACAGGGCACATAGGGTAGATTGATCTTATCCAGGGCCAGTCCAGGCTGCTCCAGCACGGTGTCCAGGCTGGATACCTCCCGCCCTCTGGTGGTGAGGATGCTGTTCAGGTGAAACTGAAGGCTCTCCGCATGCTCCCGTTGCATATCCCAGCTCTCCCGGGTGAGATAGAGCTGTCCGTCTGCGGACAGCTCCACCGGCTGGCCCAGCTGGGCGGCGATTTCCATGACCCGCCGTGCCACGCCCGTCTCAATATAATGGGTCTCCAACAGCTCCTCGGTGCGGAGCCGACGGATCTCGCCGCCGCTGCACAGGATGCACAGGTCCTCCCACGCCGCTCCGGTGTGGACTGCGGGGGGCAGCATGGCGTACTGCCGTCCGGTGGTGGGTACAATAGCCACGCCCTTCCGGGCCGCTGCGTCCAGTGCAGCGCGCAGCCGGGGGCTGAAAGTCTTATGGTCATCCAGAAGGGCAGTCCCATCCAGATCCATGGCCAGCAGGGAAATCTCCATAAGGGGCACCTCACTTCGCAGAATACGGGAAGAAATCCCGACACAGCATATCATCTTTTCCCACGGGCCGCAACCTGTGCCGGAGGCATAGCGGAGGCCGCGGGCCACGAAAAGGGCCCGCGGTCTGTTATTGTCCGTAGGGAAATGTTCAATCCCGGGTCAGAACAAATTTATCTCCTCTGCAGACACAGTCCGCCAAAAGCAGCCAGGGTTCCGCCAGCCGGCCAATCACATTGACCCGGCCGTCCACAGGCAGGTCGGAGCGGACCAGCTGCACCTCGCCGGAGTAGCGACCGTAGCCGTCGTTGTCCACGGTGATGCTGCCCCGAACTCGGGGCAGACAGTTCTCGGGCTCCACCTGTTTGCCGAAGCAGGAGTACTCTCGGGACTCGGTAAAGCGGATGATCCACGCAGGCGAGTCGGGCCGGCAGGTAAACACCCGGTCATAGAGCCAGTCGCTCTGTTGCTCCAGGTCAGCCGGAAGCTCCAGCACACCCTCCCGGCAATACCGGGCAATACGAGCTTGCTCTCTGGCGGAGATTCCCGGATCGCCCACAAAAATACCGTCCACGCCGAAACGGGCCGCCAGATCGGCAAAGCAGACCGAGGGCGGCAGACTGCGGTGGCGCTCCAGGGTAGGCAGACCCTCATAAATCGGGCCGCGCAGTGCCCCATCACCGGGGATGAAGGCCAAAACCTTCAGTCCCGAGACCTGGAGGGCACGGGTACTCTCCATGAAAAATTCATCGTCTAGGCCGGTCTCAGGCCGGGGATAGAAGTTGTGCATGGCCATTACCAGCGGCCCAGCGGCGGCAATACGCGCCGCGTCCTCCGGATTGGTGGTGGAGGCGTTGAGCACAACGGGGATTCGGGCCGCCAGGGCGGCAATCTCCTCCACGGAGAAGCCGTAGTCCAACCGCAGGGCCCAAATTCCCATCCGCTCGGCGAGCCGGATCAGGTCCGGCTCGCCGAACTGGGCGACTGTTTTTACAGAGACATCTGCGATAATTCGATACCCATGCCCTCTGAGCCAGCGGCAGGTCTCCTCCGCACGGCGGCAGTAGCTCTCAGAAAACTCCTCGCTGATGTGGAGGGAGAGAAATATGGGCGCACCGCTTCCGGCATTGGCCTCCAGCTCCTCCCGCTGCTGTTCAAAGGAGGTGAGATAGACGGAGAATCCCAGCTGATCAGGCATTGGCCACATCCTCAGCCTTGATGCCAAACCAAGTAATGATGAAGCCCATGATATAGGCGATCACAAGGCCCAGGAAGAAGAAGAGCATCATCATGGGGGTGCGCATCAGGGGCACGGCCACCAGGCCGGAGGGGCCCCAGGCAATGGCCTGGACATGCATCAGCATAACGAAGGCGCCGCCAAAACCGGCACCCAGGCCGGCGGTGATGAAGGGCTTGCCCAAAGGGAGGGTGACACCGTAGATGAGGGGCTCACCAACGCCCAGCACACCGGCGGGCAGGGCGCCGATGATGGTCTGCTCCATACGCAGGTTCTTGACCTTCTTGGCCTTGAGCAGGATGGCCAGAGCAGCGCCGACCTGACCGGCGCCGGCCATAGCCAGGCAGGGAAATAGCGTCACGCCGCCCAGCGTCTCAAGCTGAATGGCATAGATGGGGATAAGGCCGTGATGAAGGCCCAGCAGCACCATGGGCAGGAACACGGCGGACATCACGAAGCCGGAGATGATGCTCACAACAGGGTTGGTGGAGTTGATGAGGAAGCTCAGGACATACACCAGACCGTCGGAGATGAAGCCGGTGATGGGCATGAGCACCAAGACATAGATGGTGCCGACGACTAAAAGGGACACCAGAGGGGTGACAATGAGGTCCAGCACATCGGGCACGTGCTTGCGGACAAACTTCTCCACCTTGGCCAGAATCCACACGCCGATGATGACGCCGATGATACCGCCCTTACCGGTGGTCAGCACGGAGTTGAGGGGCTCCACCGCGTCATAGAGACCCAAGGTGGTGGCAATGGTGACAATCTGCGCGCCGATGGACATGCCGCCGATCATACCGCCCATGGCGGGAGTGGCACCGAACACCTTAGCGGCGTTCACGCCGGTGTAGATGGCAAAGTATGTAAGGAATGCGCCGCCGAACAGGGAGAACAGCTGGTTAATTAGGTAGATAGGGCCGGTTGCAGAGGCAATCTGATCAGGCCAGATCTGGCCCATCAGGCTAGCCAGGCCGTTGAACAGACCGGCAGCGATGATGGCGGGAATCATGGGGATGAAGATATTCGCAATAGTACGCAGGCCGCGCTTGAGGGCATTGTCCCTCTGGCCGGCCTTCATGGCGGCCTTATTGGTCTGCCAGTCGTTGTCCGTGCTCATGGTCTGGGCGTTCTGCACACCAGCATCCACTACGAAGATGTCACACACTTTACGGGCCTTACCGGGGCCGAGCACCACCTGAAGGGTCTCATCCTCCACCACGCCCAAGACACCTTCTGCCTTTTTCAGCTCATCGATCTGAGCCAGGGAAGAATCCTTCAGCTGAATACGCAGCCGGGTCATGCAGTTGACCGCGCTGACGACATTGCTCTTGCCGCCCACCAGTTCCAGGATCTTGCGGGAAAGTTCCTGATTTGTCATGTTACACCTCTCCTTTTTTATTGGGGTTACACGCAATCGTTCCGCTAAACGAAACTCAAAAACAGCCGCGGGGCTGTTTTCGCCATGACCAGCTTCCGGCTCACACCGGAATTATCGGATGGCCTCACGGACATGGCCGCGGGCCTTTTCCAGCCGGGCTTCGGCTTCCTCTGCGCCGCAGTCGGCCAGAATCATGGTAATGGCGGTCTTCACGCTACCGCCCGCCGCTGCGATGGTGGCTCTGGCGGTGTCACGGTCCACACCAGTGGTCTCCATGACAATCTTCTCGGCCCGGACATGGAGCTTCTCGTTGGTCTGCATCACGTCTACCATCAGGTTTTGATAGGCCTTGCCCACACCCACCATGGTGGCGGTGGAGATCATATTGAGGATCAGCTTCTGGGCGGTGCCTGCCTTGAGCCGCGTGGAACCGGTGAGCACCTCGGGGCCAACCACGGCCTCAATGGCCAGGTCGGCCGCCTGGCCCACGGCGGAGCCGGCGTTACAGGAGACAGCCCCTGGGCGGCAGCCCACTTTGCGGGCATAGTCCAAGCCACCCAGCACATAGGGAGTGCGGCCGCTGGCGGCAATGCCCACCACCAGATCATCCTTGCTCAGATTGTGGACCTTCAGGTCGTCCCGGCCCAGGTCCCGGCTGTCTTCAGCGCCCTCAACCGCTTTGATGAAGGCCTTCTCGCCGCCGGCGATGAGCCCCACTACCAGGTCGGGAGACACGCCGAAGGTAGGGGGGCACTCGGCGGCATCCAGCACGCCCAGGCGGCCGCTGGTGCCAGCGCCCATGTAAAACAGTCGCCCGCCCTTCTCCAGGGAGTCAATGGCCCACTCCACCGCCTTTGCGATGCTGGGCAGCAGCGGCTCGATGGCCTGGGGGACTCTAGCGTCCTCACGGTTCATGGCCGTCACAACCTCCAGCGGGGTCATGGTATCCAGATTCATGGTAGCCTGATTGCGGGTCTCTGTGGTCATTGCGTCCAAATTCATGTTCAACGCCCATTCTCCTTCCGCGCCTGAGTGGAGCTGGTGGTACGTTCCGCTCCCGTCCCCTCTAAGCCCGTCCGAAAGCGGAGAAGAGACACTGTATTGCTGCAAGCAACAGCTTTCGCTGTGCATTCATCCTAATAAATCCCGCATTTCATGTCAATTATTTGAGCAGTTTATGGTACATTGTTTCATCGACTGGCTTCTTTTTCTTTTGATCCATCATTTTGGCGAAACTTTCCGGGCTAGAAAGATTTAAATTGTCTGATATGCACATATACATCGAAAAAAGTTTTATTTCTTCCATTGACATATGAAACTTTAGTTGCTATACTGTGCTCGCAAGCAAGTGTTAAATACAAAGCCGCCTGAGTTTTGTGTGCTCTGACGTCCGAGCCAGAAAGTCCTCTGTGCCGGGGTGTTGCCCTGGAAGGAGCGCTGTCTGGAGGGACGTCTTTTTGTTTTTTACGCAGCACAGTCATTTCAGAATCTTGAAAGGAGCGAGCAGTTTAATATGTCTGAGAAAAAGGGGTTTGCCTCCTGGTTCCTGGGCAAAAAAGGCTCCGAAGAGGAGCCCGGTGTGGAGCGTCTGGGCAGCCCTCTGGCCGGAACGGTCATCGGGATTGAGCAGGTATCCGACAAAACTTTTGCCGATAAGATCCTGGGCGACGGCATTGCCGTTATTCCCTCCGAAGGTAAGGTCTTCGCCCCCGCCGACGGCACGGTGGAGAGCCTGATGGAGAGCCACCACGCGGTATGTCTCCTCACCCTTGGCGGCGCGGAGCTGCTGGTCCATGTGGGTAGAGACACCGTCTCCCTCAACGGCAGGCATTTTGCCGCCCATGTGAAGGAGGGCGATAAGGTCAAGCGGGGCCAACTGCTGCTCTCCTTTGAGAGGGAGGCCCTGCTGGCCGAGGGTTTCGACCTAGCCACCCCCATGGTGGTGAGCAACGGCGACGAGTTCTCTATGGAAAAGGTACAGGACGGCCAGATCCGCCCCGGCGACACCGTCATCACCCTGACCAAAAAAGCCTGACCCACTTCTATATCATATAAAAGAGGTAGTCTGATATGATTCAGTTCCAATACACCATTACCGACCCCAATGGTCTCCACGCTCGGCCTGCCGGCCTGCTGGTGAAGGAGGCCCAGAAGTTCTCCAGCGCCGTGAAGCTGACCCGGGGCGAGAAGAGCGCCGACCTGAAGCGGCTCTTTGCCGTTATGGGCATGGGCGTCAAGTGCGGTGAGACCGTAGAGGTCTCTGTGGACGGAGCCGACGAGACAGAAGCCGCCCAGGCCCTGGAGCAGTTCTTCCGGGAGAACTTTTAATTAAGGAGGCACGTAGCATGACGGTACTGCAAGGCGAAGGCGTGTCCCGGGGTGTGGCCTCGGGCAAACTGCGCTTCCTACGACGGGATGCCCGGGCTCAGCCCCGCCGCCAGGTGGCCGACGCAGAGGCTGAGGTAGCCCGCTTTGACAAGGCCCGGGGGGAAGCTGTGGTTCAGCTGGCCAAACTCTATGTGGAGACTAAGGCCAAGCTGGGTGAGGAGAAATCCCTTCTGTTCCAGATCCATCAGATGATGCTGGAGGATCTGGACTACCGGGACACTGTCACCAGCATAATCCGGAACCAACACGTCAACGCGGAGTATGCGGTGGACCAAACCGCCGCCCAGTTCTCCGAAATGTTTACCCAGATGGATGACGACTATATGAAGGAGCGGGCTGCCGACGTGCTGGACGTGTCTCGGCGGGTAATCCGCCTGCTCACCGGCCAGGAGGACGAGGAGCTGGGCGGCGGCGAGCCCTGCATCATCGCCGCCGACGACCTAGCGCCCAGCGAAACCGCCCGACTGGATCAGAGCAAGGTGCTGTGCTTTATCACCGCCCGGGGCTCCTCCAACTCCCACGCCGCCATCTTTGCCCGTACCATGGGCATCCCGGCGGTGGTGGGGCTGGGGGACAGTCTGCTGGAGGAGTTTGACGGCAGGGATGTGTTTGTGGACGGCGGCTCTGGCGAGGTCTTTGTGGAACCGGACAGCCAGGCCACCGCAGAGCTGGAGGCGCGCCGTGATAAGGAGACGGCCCATCGCCACTATCTGGATGCCTTCCGGGGCCGGGAGGCCATCACCCCTGACGGGCATCGGATTCTGGTGTGCGCCAACATCGGCGCGCCCAAGGATCTGGAGGCCGTCCAGGACGCCGACGCCGACGGCATCGGCCTGTTCCGCAGCGAATTTCTCTACCTGGGCCGGGACAACTATCCCCCCGAGGAGGATCAGTACCGGACCTACCGCCAGGTTCTGGAGGCCATGGACGGCCGCATGGTGGTCATCCGTACCCTGGACATCGGCGCGGACAAGCAGGCCGACTACTTTGAACTCCCCAAGGAGGAGAACCCGGCCATGGGCCTGCGGGCCATCCGCATCTGCCTGGCCCGGCCAGAGGTGTTCCGCACCCAGCTACGGGCACTGTACCGTGCCTCCGCCTATGGAAAGCTGGGCATTATGTTCCCCATGATCACATCCGTCAGCGAGGTGCTGCGGGTCAAGGAGATCTGCGCCCAGGTGCAGGAGGAGCTAAAGGCCGAGGGTATCCCCTTCGATGTGAAGGTAGAGCTGGGCATTATGATCGAAACCCCCGCAGCCGCAGTCATCAGCGATCTGCTGGCCAAGGAGGTGAACTTCTTCAGCATCGGCACCAACGACCTGACTCAGTACACCCTGGCTGTGGACCGTCAGAACGCCCAGGTGGAGTCTTTTTGCGATCGGCACCACGAGGCCCTTCTGCGCCTGATCCGCACCACAGTGGAGAATGCCCACAGAGCAGGCATCTGGGCGGGCATCTGCGGCGAGCTGGCTGCGGATACCACCCTCACCGACTTCTTTATGGAGATCGGTGTGGACGAGCTGTCCATGACGCCCGGCGCCATTCTCGAAACCAAGGCCAAAATTCTGGACAGATAACACTGTCATCTGCAAGAACCATCACAGGGAGGCAAGTCTTATGAAGAGCGCACTGCTCAGGCTCCGGGAGGCCAGAGATTCCCTCAGTGCCACCGAGCGCTCCATCGCCGATTACTTACTCTCACACCCCGAGGAGGCTATGGAGTTGAGCATCCATGAGATGGCTGAGCGGACCTTCTCCTCTCCGTCCACCATGATCCGCATGTGCCACCGCATCGGCTTTGACGGCTACAAGGAGTTTCGCCGTGCGGTGACCTACGAGATGGCTGTGCGCAAGCAGAGCGAGGAGGCGGAGCGGAAAGAGATCGCCCACTCGGACAGCATTGAGGATATCGTCGAAAAGATCACCTACAAGAATATCATGTCTCTGGAGGACACCAAAAACCTGCTGGACGCGGATACGCTCCGGCAGTGTGTGGAGTTACTGCGCAAATGCCGCACCGTGCTACTGTTCGGCATGGGCGCATCCCTCTGTGCGGCTCGGGACGCCTACCTCAAGTTTCTGCGGCTCAACAAGCCCTGCATTGTCAACGACGACTGGCACTCCCAATTTCTCCAGGCCCGCAATTCCTCAAAGGATGACCTGGGCATTGTCATCTCCTACTCCGGCGAGACGGTGGAGATGGTGGAGTGTATGAAGGCCATGCGGGACAACCATACTCCCATCATCGCCATCACCCGCTGCGTCAGTTCTCCTGTGTCCGACCTAGCCGACTACAAGCTCTATACCACGGCCAACGAGTCCACCTTCCGCAGCGGTGCCATGTCCTCCCGCATCTCCCAGCTCAACCTTATCGATATTCTCTATACCGCCTTTGCCAACAGCGAGTATGAGTACTGCCTGGAGCAGCTCTCCAAGACACATATCCGCAAGCCCAGTGCACTCCATAAGCCCATGCTGGAATCTGAAACCCATGGCGCGCCTATTTCCTCGAGATATTAGCCGAATGCTCTGGCCACTTTTCCGCCTTTTTCGGTCAAAATGACGTAATTTAGTCATCAACAGAAATAATGTACCAATATTTCTCCGCTTTCTTGATTTATTTTGTTCAGCATGCTACGATTCCCTCAAATATAGCATACTGAACAGTATGCAGGGAAGCGGAGGAATGTTTTATGCGAAAATCTTTTCAGAGGGCGACCGGACTTGTGCTGGCCGCAGCGCTGACCTTCTCGCTGGCCGCGCCCGCCGCGGCCAGCGGAAACGGCGCCGTTTCCGCGTCTGAGCCCGCTGCCGCGGTCTCTCAGGGGAGGGTTACCTGGGCGTCTCTGCCCAAGCAGGACTGGCAGGCTCAGGTTACCTTCCCCGACTGGGCCGGGTATGTGGACGATACTCTGGCCATGAACAGCCTGTACAGCTTTGGCGGCTATCAGGAGCAGGGCGAGCTTTATGTCACCCTGGCCACCGGCGTCACCGGCCTGCAGCTGTTTGTCAACAACGCCGAGGTGGACACCTCCTCCATGCGCGGCGGTCAGACCTACCGGGTGGATATCTCCGACCTGACCGTCAACGGAACCAACACTGTCCAGGTCTCCGCCATCACCCCCTCCAGCCTGGAGGACGCCGTCACCGTCAGCATCCCCTACCCCACCGTGATTGAGGGCACTCCCGCCGACGTGGGCATGGACGAGGAAATTCTGGGCATCATCGGCAACTACATTGACGCCGAGGTCAAGTACGGCTTCTCCGGCGCGCAGCTGGCCGTGGTGAAGGACGGCAAGCTGGTAGTCAGCGAGGCCTACGGCGCCGTCAACGGCTACAACAAGGACGGCAGCCGGATTGAGGAGGGTGACGAGAACTATGTCCCCGTCACCACCGACACCCTGTACGATCTGGCCTCCAACACCAAGATGTACTCGGTGAACTACGCCCTCCAGTACATACTCACTCAGGGCCCCAACGTGTACGACATCTCTCTGGACGACCCCATCACCAAATTCTTCCCCGAGTTTGATGACGAGGGCAAAACCATCTTCAAGGCGGGCACCAGCGAGGAGGATCAGGCCCGGATTCTCCAGTGGAAGTCCGAGCTCACCGTCCGGGACATCCTGATGCACCAGGCCGGCTTTGACCCCGACCCCCAGTACCACAACGACCAGTTCAATCAGGTCACCCAGAAGCCCGAACAGGGCGTGGACAACCCCCTGTTCTCCCAGGACCGCGCCACCACCCTCACCAAGGTGCTGGCCTCTCCCCTGACCTATAAGCCCGGCACCCAGACCGTCTACTCCGACGTGGACTACATGTTGCTGTGCTTCATCATTGAGCAGGTCACCGGCAAGGGTCTGGACCAGTTCCTGAAGGAGACCTTCTGGGACCCCATGGGCCTGACCCACATCACCTACAATCCCCTTGAGAACGGCTTTGAAAAGGACGACTGTGCCGCCACCGAGCTCAACGGCAACACCCGCGACGGCGCCATCAGCTTTAAGAATGTCCGCACCGATACTGTTCAGGGAGAGGTTCACGACGAGAAGGCCTATTACGCTATGGGTGGCGTCTCCGGTCACGCCGGTCTCTTCGCTAACGCCGAGGATCTAGCCAAACTGGCCTCCGTTATGCTGACCGGTGGCTATGGCGGCAACCAGTTCTTCTCCAAGGACATTATGGATGAGTTTACCAAGCCCAAGAGCCTGGACGCCCCCACCTGGGGCCTGGGCTGGTGGCGGCAGGCTGAGGTGGGCCGTGTGAACTACTTCACCACTCATGCCTCCAGCTCCACCATCGGCCACCAGGGCTGGGTTGGTACCCTCACCGTTATTGATCCCGAGCAGGATCTAGTTGTGGTGCTGCTGACCAACAAGAAAAACTCCCCCGTGCTGGACAACAAGGTGGACGCCAACGACTTCTATGCCGACAACATGGTTTTGGGTAGCCTGGGCTCTGTGGTGGGCTTTGTGTATGAGTCCCTCACCTCCACCCCCGACGCCATGGACGCCGCGCTGGCCCAGTTCGCCACCGAGCGCATCAAGCTGATGACCACCCACAAGGGCGCTTATGATGAGAACGCCCATATGAACGACGCCTTTGCCCTCACCGAATTGGTGGTGACCTGGGCGGAGAAGCGCTGGACCCAGGTCACCAAGGACTATGCTCAGACCGTGCTGGACAACCTGAAGCGCTATGTGGCCTCCTATGTGGACAGCTCCTACGACGGCACTGAGTACAATAAGAACAACAACACCAACGCGGAGAAGTGGGAGAAGGAGCTCCAGAGCCGCATCGACGCCATCAATGTCAGCGGCTCCGCGCCCGCCCACCCCCGCCTGGCCCCCGGCCTTTCATAAGCGCCCTCGCCCCCCGCCCCCCCCCCCGCCATGACCGCCGCTGCCGTGGACTCCATACCCGGCACTGATGAGAGCGGCAAATTTACGGCAGGCTCCGACCAGAACGCCGTCTACTTCCCCCAGTGGGGCAGCGCCTCTACCTCCTACTGCTACAACAACAGCCTCACCTGGTTTGAGGGCTACGAGGGCCAGGGTACGCTGTATTTCTACCTGTACAATCCCGTTGACTCCCTGCGCATTTTTGTCAACGGCCGCGAGATGGACACCACCGCCATGAAAGGCCAGACCGGTTCCTTTGCTGTGGATGTGTCTGCCTGCACCGTCAACGGCCGCAACAGCGTCCAAGTTACCGACATGCCCATCGACACCGCCCGCCAGACCATGCTCATGGTGGCCGTCAACCCCACTGTGGTGGACAAGACCGATGCCCCCCAGGCTCTGGCCAACGCGAGTATTGACGCCAAGACCCTGGAGATGATTGACTCCATCGTCAGCAACGACGTGAAGAACGGCTTCACCTCCGCTCAGTTGGCCATCATCAAGGACGGCAGCATGGTCTACTCCAACGCCTGGGGCACCGTCAACGCCTACACCCCCGACGGTACGCCCAAGACCGACAGCCCCGCCGTCACCACCGACACCCTGTACGACCTGGCGTCCAACACCAAGATGTACGCCACCAACTACGCCATCCAGTATCTGGTGGCCCAGGGCGAGCTAAATATCAACGATCCCATCACCAAGTACCTCCCCGGTTTTGTGGACAAGACCATTGAAATCAAGTACGACACTGCCAACGGCACCGGTGCGCCCGACTTGGAGACCGCCAAGGCCTGGAAGGCCGAGCTGACTGTGGCCGACATTCTCCAGCACCAGGCCGGCTTCGCCCCCGATCCCCAGTTCCACAACGACAAATTCAACCAGGTCACCCAGCTGCCCGACCCCAACACCGACAACGTGCTCTACGCCATCGGCAAGGACAAGGTGGCCGAGGCCATCTGCAAGGCCCCCCTGGTCTATGAGCCCGGCACCAAGACCGTCTACTCCGACGTGGATTACATGCTCCTGGGCCTCATCATCGAGCAGGTCGCCGGCAAGGATCTCAACACCTTCCTGAAGGAGAACTTTTGGCAGCCCATGGGCCTGGAGCACATCACCTACAATCCCCTTGAGAACGGCTTTGAGAAGGACGACTGCGCCGCCACCGAGCTCAACGGCAACAGCCGCGACGGTGCCATTGACTTCACCGGCAACCGTACCGGCACCATCCAGGGCCAGGTTCACGACGAGAAGGCCTTCTACGCCATGGGCGGGGTCTCCGGACACGCCGGTCTCTTTGCCAACGCTGAGGATCTCGCTACGCTGGCTCAGGTCATGCTCAATCAGAGCGGCTACGGCGACAACCGTCTCTTTAGCGCAAATGTGAACGAGTACTTCACCTCCCGCAAGGACTCCTCCTCCACCTGGGGGCAGGGCTGGTGGCGGCAGGGCGACTGCGGCCGTCCCTGGTATTTTGGTGTCCAGGCATCCCGGGACACCATCGGCCACCAGGGCTGGACCGGCACTCTTACCGCCATTGACCCCGAGCAGGATCTGGTTGTGGTCTACCTGACCAACAAAATCAATTCCCACGTCACTAACAAGGAGGCCAACCCCAATCAGTTCGACGGCAACTGGTACACTGCCTCCACCCTGGGCTTTGTCTCCGCCATTCTGTACCAGGGCCTGACTGAGAACAGCTCCGCCGATGACATTCAGCCTGCGCTGGACGCTCTGCTGGGTGATATGGCTGTGGATAAGATCCGTCTGGCGGCGGCCGAGGGTATCACCGACCCCACTCATCCCCTTGTCCGCTCCACTGAGTGCATCTCCGATCTGGTTTACCAGACAGCTCAAGCGCGTCCCACTACCGCAAACCTCGCCATGGTAGATACTGTATCCGCTCAGCTTTGTGCGTTGGCAAAGTTTGGAAATGATGACCGCTTGGTTCGTGTCATGACGTATAACGTTCATTTTGGCCAGAATATGGGCAATAATTATGACCTCCAGTCTATCGCTAATGTAATTACCGACTCAGGAGCCGATATTGTCTGCCTCCAGGAGGTCGATGTCAACTGGGGTGAGCGCAGCAACTTTGATGATACTCTGGCGATTTTGGCTGAGATGACCGGTATGGAATCTTTCTATGCCTATATCTATGATAAACCCTCCTCCAGAGGGCCTGGGTATCCAAATGAGCGCTTCGGTGTGGCTTTCCTCAGTGAATATCCTATTATCTCCTCCGACAACCATGAGATCACCCGCTGGAGTACTCAGGACGGTGATCCCCAGCCTGGCGATCCCAACTTCCCCGGTACCACACCCGGCTTTGGTGAGATCGTCGTGGATGTGGACGGCGTAAATGTCCGGCTATACAATACCCACTTGGATTACCGCGGAGAGAATCCTCACGACTATCCGCATACTATTCGTCTGGATCAGGTCAATGATATGCTCAAGATCATGGATGTGGAAGCCTATCCCACCATCCTGGCCGGCGATATGAATGCCGACGTGGCGGACGGATCCGCCGCTGAGGTATTTGATCCGCTTCTTGCAAAATTTGACGATGCAGGGGCTTTGAAAGGAAAGGGAGACTGCAATTCATTCCCCTCCAATTCACCGGACAGAAGAATTGATTACATTCTTACCACTCCCTCTTCCATTGATGTTCTGAATTCTTTTGTTATCAACAGCCAAGCCTCTGACCACTGCCCTGTTGTAGCTGATTTGCTTGTCCATGGAACTACCCCCTATGTTCCCCCTACTGGCGGGGGCAATACAAAGCCCACTGAGCCTGAGTGGGAGAATCCCTACTCTGACGTGTCTGACGGCCACTGGGCATATGATGCCATCCGGTTTGTCACCGAGGAGAAACTGTTCCAAGGCGTCACTGACGGTAGCTTTGCGCCCAATATGACTATGAGCCGCGCCATGCTGGCCACCGTGCTCTACCGCGCGGCAGGCTCCCCCTCCGTCACCACCTCAGTCGGCTTTACCGATGCGCCCGGCGGCAAGTGGTACAGCGACGCGGTGAACTGGGCTGCTACTGAGGGCATTGTCAAGGGTGTGGGCGGTAGCCGCTTCGCCCCCGACGACAATGTCTCCCGTGAGCAGATTGCCGCCATCCTGCATCGGTATGCCATCGCCTCCGGCGAGGATGCCAAGGCGAACGCCGCTGTGCTCAACAGCTTTGGTGACAGCACCGCTGTCCACGCTTGGGCTGCCGATGGCATGGCTTGGGCGGTGGGTGAGGGCATTCTCACCGGCAAGCCCGGTAACCTGCTGGCTCCCACCGAAAGCGCTACCCGCGCCGAGGTAGCCGTTATGCTGATGCGTTTCCTCAGCGAGTAAACCGCCATATCTTTTTCTAAATATCCGGGGAAAGGCGTTACAGCCTGCCCCCGGATATTTCTTCAAGACATTTCGCCAAAAGTACAAAATAATGGAGGACCCTGTGGGGTAGTGTCAAGATTTTTTCGCAAAAAGGTTTGCAGCTTCTGGCATGAATGAAGTCAGCCAGCAATGGAAGCATCCTCAACGGCAGCCTCCAAGTGTTTCATATTCATGTACTTCTTGTTACCCCACTGGGTGCCGGCCACATGGCGTAGCCGGGCACAGACCAGCATCAGAGCAGAGTTGCCGTCCGGGAAACTGCCCACCACACGGGTGCGGCGGCGGATCTCCCGGTTTAGCCTCTCAATGACATTGTTGGTACGGATGCGGGTCCAGTGCTCGCTGGGAAAATCGCAATAGGTCAGCGTTTCTTGAATGCCGTCCTCGACCTTCTTGGCAGCCTCCTTCAGCTTCATGGAGCGCAGCTCCTCCACAACGGATTTGGCCTTCTCCCGGGCGGCCTTCTTGCTCTCGTAAGCGTGGACCGCCTTGAGCATCTTGGCTACCAGCTTCACTTTGGAACGAGGCGTTACAGAGAAAACATTGCGATAGAAATGGAATGTACACCGCTGGTATTTGGCCTCAGGAAACACTTCTCTCACAGCCTCCAGCATACCAAAGCACGATGAGTTTCACGCCACGCAGGCCGCGGCCACGCAGCCACTGGAAGAAGCTAATCCAACTGGGCCTTGTCCTCTTTCATGCCCTCAGCGGCACCTAAAACCTCGCGGTATCCGTCCTCATTGACCGCAATTGCTACCAGAATGGCCACATTTTCAAACTCTCCGCCCCAGTTGCGGCGCAGGTAGATTCCATCCACATAGACATACGGATACCCCCCACCTTGCAGAGGACGGTTCCGCCAATCCGCAATGTGGACATACGCTTTTCTATTTCGTTCACTAATGGTGGAGGGAGAGACCTTGCTGCCCCACAGAGCCTCGGTAATGTCCTCTACACGCCGGACAGATACGCCCGCCAGGTACATCTCAATGAGTGCCTCTTCCACGCTACTCTCCCGGCGGCGATACCGCTCAATAATAGCTGTCTCAAAGGAGATTCCCTTGAGTTTGGGCACCTTGAGGGTAATATCCCCAGAAGTGGTGGTGAGGTTGCAGTTATAGTGGCCGTTGCGGTAGCTCTGGCGCTGCTCATTGCGCTCGTACCGGGCAGCCTGGGTCAACTTCTCTGCCTCGGCCTCCAGCAGCTCATTGAGGGTTTCTTCGACGCTGCCGCGCACCAGTTCCTTGAGCTGCCCCTTGATTACTTCCTCGTTAAGCTGTACAATCTTTTCAGACATGGTTTGCTGTCTCCTTTCAGAATGGTGTGTCGCGACTTCATTCTACCAGAGATCTGCAAACCATGTCTTTTTCTTTTTGCGAAACCTATTTTACCTAACCTAGGCATGGTAGTGTCAAGTATTTCTCGCAAAATAAAGCATATTAAAGCAGTGGACAAAATATGGTGAGGATGCTCAACGGCGTATGCCAACGAGATCAAGCGGCTCTTTTTGCGTCCATCCAGCTCTTTAGTTGGATGGACGCTTTTTATTGGGTCGGGAAACCACCGGCTCTGCCGGTGGAGGTGCCCCGTAACAAAGCTTTAGCTTCAAGCATCGAGCGAAGTGAGCTGCTAACAACGGGTTACCAGCGATGAAAAACTTTCGTTAGAACAGTAGTTGCCCGTTTACCGGCCGTGGGGCAAGCGATGCGAGTGGAATAAATTTCAGCGCGTCTTGAGACGCATGCCGGTAATAGGCCCTTATAGGGCCAGCTCAAGTCACCGGCTTAGCCGGTGGTTATGACTTGCTGACACAAAAAATATCGAAAAAAGTTTTTAATCCGGACATGAGCTGTCCGCTTTAACCTGTATGATTCGGCCATGGAGGTGAAAGGGGGTGAGAGTGTGAGGATGAACGATCGGCAGCAGCAGCTTATCAGCCTGCTGTGTCAGCGTCGGAGTGATAGCATTCAAAATCTGGCGATGGAACTTGGTGTCTGTGAGCGAACGATTCGCCGGGATATTGAAGAACTCACACTTACTTACCCAATTGAGACTGTCCGTGGCCGATATGGCGGTGGGGTCAGGATGGCAGACTGGTACTTTCAGGACCGGCCAAAACTGACTCCCAAACAAACAGCGCTGCTCAAACGCCTAGCTATTGGGCTGTATGGTGAAGATTTAGATGAGATGAATCGAATTCTCACCCACTTTGCTTCCTGAAGGAGCCTGACTACAGGCCCCATTGTTCTTTGACAATTTCATACCAGCAGTGCGGAATCCTACATAGACAATATGTATGGCGCGCCAGGACCCAGAGGGGGCAGACAAGCCCCCCTGGTGAGCGATAACGCCTATATAACACGGCCCCGGCAAGGCCGTCGTATATTCCCTGGGTTGAAAGCAGCAGAGGCCCTGGGAGTATGCCTGTGAAGGTCTGCCAAACCTTGTCCGTACTGTTCCCAACTCATCTGGGGGCGAGCCGCAAATACGATGAGAAAAAACGAATCAGACCAAATGAGGGGGATATTCATGGATGAATACCAAGGATAACAGGCAAAATGTCCATAACGAAATCGACCATATTTTCAGAAGCCTGCTCCCTGCCCAGGGGATGGCGGAGCGTCCGGCACAGATCGTGTTGAGCCACCAGATGCTGGACGCTATGCTGGACGGCGGCATCGCCCTTTGTGACGCTGGAACTGGAATCGGCAAGACCTATGCCTATCTGGTGGCCGGGACGGCATTCCACCGTTTCCGGGCCGCGCAGGGCTTGACACCGCTTCCGCTTTTGATTTCCACCTCCAGCATCGCCCTCCAGGACGCGGTGGTGAACAGTTACCTGCCTTTTCTCTCCAAACTCCTGCTGGTAGACGGCATCCTGCGGACTCCACTGCGCGCCATCATACGCAAGGGCAAGTCCCACTATGTGTGCGATGAGCGCCTGAGACAGCGGCTGCAAGTTGTCAACCTGGAGCGGAAAAACCCCAAGGCGCGGGAGGCCCTGTTGTCTCTGCGGGATCATCTGGACCTGGATCTGGCGATCCATCTCAGTGGTTATGACCGGGAGCGCGTATGTGTTCCCCAGATATGCGACTGTGGCCGGTGTGACTGCCGGTATCTCTGCTTTATGGACGTGTGTGATTCCGGAAGGTATCAATTTCAAATCTGCAACCACAACCTGCTTCTGGCAGACGCCATTCACCGCAGCACGGGGAAGCGGCCCATCTTCCCGGAATACAGCGGGCTCGTCATTGACGAGGCCCACAAGCTGCCGGAAACCGCCCAGCAAATGTTTGGCATCACGTTCATGGCGGAAGAATTGCGGGCCCTGATCCACAGCCTGCGTCGGGAACGCTACCTGCTGGCGTCCGAGACTTTGGCGTCAGCGGCAGAACCTCTGCTGAAGGAGCTGTCCAGGCCGTGGGACGCAGACCGGCCCTTCTCTCATTTTGCTGGCCTGCTGGCAGGGCCAAACCGGGCACTTCCGGTGATCCACCAGCAGCTCAGCGACCTCCTGACGCCCGGTGCCCGAAAGCAATTGGAGCAGGTGTCCGGCAAGTCGGAGCTCTTCAGCAGCCGACAGCCTGAGATGGTGTTTTATACAGCAGCGGATGAGCAGGGCGGCTCCATGCTGTGCGCCTCCTCCGCCGACCTGGCCACCCAATTCCGCCAGACACTCTGGCAGCAGGATAAGCCGACGGTTCTGGCCTCCGGCACACTGGCCGTGGGCCGGGACTTCCGGCATTTTAAGGGGGAGACCGGCCTGCTGGCGGATGGCCGTGTGCGGGAATTCGTCGCACCGTCCCCTTTTGACTATAACAGAAACTGTTTGCTGTATCTCCCCCACATCTCTCCCAGCCAGGGGGACAAGGACTACTACGACCAACTGGCGGAGGAGATCATCGCCCTGCTGGACGCGGCCCATGGCCACGCCCTGGCGTTATTCACCTCCTACGCCGCCATGTCCGCCGTAAAGGAGCGGCTGCGGAGAGGGGCGCTGAACTACCCTCTGTTTACGCTGGGACGAAACAGCGCACATACCATGGAGCAGTTCAGGGCCAGCCCCGGCAGTGTCCTGCTGGCCACCGGCGCAGCCTGGGAGGGCTTTGACTTCCCAGGCGACTGCGTGTCTCTGCTCATCATCCCCAGACTGCCGTTTCCCCTTCCCGATGCCCACAAGGAAAAAGAGCGGGAGAAGCACCCCACGCTCCGTGCGTTCCTGCGGGCGGTGGTGGTGCCGGAGATGCAGATCAAACTGAAGCAGGGCTTTGGCCGGGCGATCCGCACCGAGACAGATACCTGTGTGGTCGCTATCCTGGATGAGCGGGCCGGGAAGGATCGGCGCTATTTCCGGGACGTGCTGACTGCTTTGCCAGAAGTGCCGGTCACCCAAAGCCTGAAGGATGTGGAGCGGTTCATACAGGCCGTGAAGCCGGAGGGCTACTTCCTAGAGGGCGCGGCATGAGCAACGTAAAAACAGAACTGCAATACCGGATCGCCTTGAGCATCCTGGGACAGATGTGTTCGGTTGACCTTGTCAACGACCAGGAGGCAGAGACCATCCGGCAGCTGGCAGCAGAGAAATACCACCCGGAAACTGTTCGGGAATTGTGATAGCTATTCCGGGCAAGGTGTGGTAGTGTTGTTGTTGCCAAAACGGGGAAAGGACGGATGCCCCGTGAATGGAGCAGAAAACCTCACTGCGCGTGTCGGTATATGGCCGGGGTGGCAGCGCTGACCAGGCCCCTCAGAATTATTTGGACAATCTAGAGAACTGCCATATCATAGAGTGATAAAATAGAACAGAGAGGAGTTGGAAAACATGGCGTCAAATGTAACTGTGATCCCACCCAAAGCGGTACAGCCGGACATCCTGCGGGTAGCGGCGTACTGCCGGGTCAGTTCTGATTCCGCCGACCAGCTCCACTCCTATGCCACTCAGATCAAAGAGTACACGGAACGGATCAACGGCCATGCTGGCTGGGAGCTGGTGGACGTGTACGCGGATGAGGGGCTGACTGGCACCAGAATGGACAAGCGGGAGGACTTCAACCGTATGTTGGCCGACTGCCGCAAGGGCAGGATCGACAAGGTGCTGGTCAAGTCCATCTCCCGCTTCGCCCGCAACACCCGTGACTGCCTTGCTTCCCTGCGGGAGCTGTCCAGGCTGGGGGTATCCGTCTACTTTGAAAAAGAGAACATCGACACTGGAACGCTCACCACGGAATTGATGGTGAGCGTTTCCGGTTCTCTGGCCCAACAGGAGTCCATCTCTATCTCACAAAACCAGAGGATGAGCTACCGGAGGCGTATGGAGTGCGGGGAATTCATTACCTGTGCCGCCCCCTTCGGGTATCGGATTTTGGATGGGGAAAAACTTTCCATCCATGCGGAGGAAGCCAGCCTCGTCAAATGGATCTTCCAGGCCTATTTGGAGGGGCAAAGTACCGAGTGGATTGCGGAAGATCTGAACCGCCGTCATATCCCTACCGCATGGAAATCCAGGGGCTGGCATAGGCAGGTCATCCGCAAGATTTTGTCCAACGAGAAATACATAGGCGACTCGCTATGCCAAAAAACCTATACGCTTAACACATTCCCCTTCGAAGCAAAGGTGAACAAGGGTGAAGCGGACCAATTCTATGTAGAAAATACTCACCCGGCAATCATTGACCGTGAGGTGTTTGACAAAGTCCAAACTCTGCTGCGGAAAAAAGCGGATAGAAAGCCTGTGTTACATCAGGAATATATATTATCCCGCAAAATTACTTGTTCCGTGTGCGGGAGCCTGTTCCAAAGGAGAGCCGACAATCGCGGTATCGTTAAATGGGGCTGCCGAAAGCACGAACACAAGGCATCGGACTGCCCTGTAGGCAGGATTCCAGAATGTAAGATCTATGCCGCCTTTGTTCGGATGTACAACAAACTGAAGCAGAATGAGGGGATCGTCCTGCGGCCCATGCTGGAGCAGTTGGATGACCTGCGAACTGCCCTTTTGCGGGAGAATCCCGCCATGCTGGCGGTCAACCAGTCCATCGCCCAGGCCGCCGAGCAGAGTTATAACATCAGCAAGCTCCAGAGTGCCGGACTGCTGGATGCGGAAGCCGGCGCCGCCAAGCTGAGTGCCATCAGCGCCCAACTGACACAGTTCCGGGCGGAGCGCCGCAGGCTGCTGAAAAACGATGATATTGAGGAAACGACTGAGACTCTGCGACAGATGGCGGAGGCCGTGCAGCAGGGCCCGGAACGGATGGACAGCTTCGATGAGGATCTGTTCGGCATGTTGGTGGAACAGATCGTTGCAGAGTCCCAGACCCGTGTCCGCTTCCGGCTGTGGGGCGGTATAGAGTTGGTAGATCAGCTATAGGAGGCCATAAGATGACAAACAGGAAGCTACTGTATGGATACAAAATCCAAGCTGGAGATTTGTCCGTCGTGATGGAGGAGGCGGTTATTGTCTCCAGGGTGTTCACCCTCTACATGGCCGGTCTGTCCTATCAGAAGATCTCAGACACGCTGAATGGAGAGCATATCCCATACAGCCAGGAAAGGCCAGAATGGAATAAGCACAAGGTCAAGCGCCTGCTGGAAAATCCCCGCTACATTGGCCGGGACGGTTATCCAGTCATCGTTGACCGTGAGAGGTTTCAGACCGTCCAGACGATGATCCATGAGAAAACAGCCGGATACGCCCCCAAGCCGGACCGCCCGGCTCTCCGGCTGAAGGACTGCATACGTTGCGCTCGTTGTGGCGAAGCGCTGCATCGTCTGGCCGGGAAAGGACACAGGAAGGATACGCTGTATCTCAAATGCGCCCACTGTGCCGCTGTGGTCACCATTGCGGACGCCGAGCTGCTGGATGAGGTCGCCCGTCAGTGGGCGGAGTACAAGACGCCCAGTCAGGAGCCATACCAGCCCTCCGGGGAGGTCATCCGCCTGACCAATGCCATCAACCGCGGGCTGGAACACCCGGAGTCACCGGAGGAGGTTGTCTCCCTGATTCTGCAGGGCGCTTCGGCCCGGTACGACTGCTGCCCCGCGGCAGCTCCATATGAGAATGCAGACCGTCCGCTGGATGTGGATCTCAACCGCATCCGGCAGGCGGTCTCTTCTATCACCATATCGGCAGACAACACGGTGGCGGTTATTTTCCAATAGACCACCGGGAAAGGACTGGAAATGAACATGGAACAGGGAATGGAACGCAGGGTTCGGGTTATCCCCGCCACAAAAAGTCCCCCAACAGGGGGAGGCAGAGGCCCCGGGCAGGGCCATCAGCGGGTGGCCGCCTACTGCCGGGTCAGCACCGACAGCAAGGAGCAGCTCACCAGCTATGAGGCCCAGAAGGAGTACTACACCCATAAGATCCAGGACAACCCTGACTGGGAGCTGGCCGGCATCTTCGCGGATAAGGGCCTCTCTGGCACCAGCATGAAGAGGCGGGCGGAGTTTAACAAGATGATTGCCGCCTGTAAGCGAGGGAAGATCGACCTGATCCTGGCCAAATCCCTCTCCCGCTTCGCCCGAAACACCGTGGACTGTCTGGATACCGTGCGGATGCTGAAGGGGCGCGGGATCGGCGTTATTTTCGAGAAGGAGAACATCAACACCCTCACAGAGTCCAGCGAATTCCTCATCACCCTGTTCAGCGGCTTTGCCCAAGCGGAGAGCGAATCCCTCAGCAAGAATGTGAGCTGGGGAAAAGAGAAAAGTATGAAAGCGGGCAATGTCTCCTTCCAATACAAGAAGTTGCTGGGCTACCGCAAGGGAGAGGACGGCAAGCCGGAGATCATGCCGGAGGAGGCGGAGACGGTGCGGCGGATCTACCGCAGGTACTTGGACGGGTGCAGTCTGATTCAGATCCAACAGGAACTGGAAGCCGACCATGTACCAACCGCTCAGGGTATCCAGAAGTGGACCAGATCCGTACTCCAGAGCATTTTGACCAACGAGCGCTACATTGGCGACGCTCTGCTGGGCAAGACCTACATCACCGACTGTATTAGCAAAACGGTCCGCAGGAACAACGGAGAGCGGCCCATGTACTATGTGGAGAACAACCACCCGGCCATCATCCCAAGAGAGTTGTTCCACCGGGTACAAGAGGAGATGACCCGCAGGAGCAGCAAGCGGAAGGTAATGCTGAGGTCCGGCAGGACGGAGCTGGGCAAATATTCCGCCAAGTACGCCCTGACAGAGCTGCTGGTATGCGGTGAGTGCGGCTCCCCCTACAAGCGGGTGACCTGGGCGCGGAACGGGAAAAAGCGGATCGTATGGCGGTGCGTCTCCCGGCTGGAGTTTGGGACGAAATACTGCCACAGCTCCCCCACGTTGGCCGAGGAGAAGCTCCACCGGGCCATCCTGGAGGCCCTCAACGAATTTGCCCAGGCCGGTACGGAGGTAAAGACAAATCTGCTGGAGTTCACTGCCGCGGCCTGGAACGGCGGGGAGTCTGACGGGACCAGCCTCATCAACCTGCGGCAGCAGCTGAAGGACATCAACGCCCAGCAGACCCTGCTGCTGGACCAGGTTCTGGAACACATGGACGATTCAGCCCTGACCGCCCAGCTCAAGGCCCTTGTGGACGGGAAGCAGGCCATTCAAGAGAGGATCAGCGCCCTGGAGTTGGATGTCGTCCACAGCGCCAACCAGGTGTCCCGCATGGCGGAGCTGAGAGAGTGGATGGCCCGGCTGGAGGTCAACACCGAGTATCAGGACGAGCAGATCCGCATGGCAGTTGAGAAGATCACGGTGCTTGATGCTGAGACCATCCGCATCAAGTTCAAGTATCCAGGGCTGGAGATAGATAAAAAGCTGTGCTGAACAAAGCAGGAAAAGGAGCTTACTATTATGGCGTTATATTTGACAGGCGACACTCACGGAAATTTCAGACGGTTTCTCCCGGAATCCTTCTATGAGCAGGAGACGATGACCAAGAAGGACATTGTCCTGGTGTGCGGAGACCTTGGAGGGGTGTGGTACGGAGACAAGCGGGATGACGATGGGCTGGACTTCCTGGAGAGGCGGCCCTTTACCACGGCCTTCGTCCCCGGCAACCATGAGAACTACGACGCCCTGCGCACCTACCCGCTGGAGGAGTGGCACGGCGGAACGGTGCGGCCCATCCGCCCATCGGTGCTCATGCTGGAACGGGGCCAGGTGTTTGAGTTGGGCGGGAAGCGCATCTTCGCCATGGGCGGAGCCAGCAGCCACGATATCCGGGACGGCATTCTGGAGCCGGACGACCCCTTGTTCCAAAAGAAGTTCCAGAGACTGAACGCCCAGGGCGCGCTGTTCCGGGTAAACCACCGCTCCTGGTGGAAGGAGGAGCTGCCCAGCGAGGAGGAGTACGGGGAAGCCAAGGCCAATCTGGAGAAAGCAGGCTGGGCGGTGGACTACATCGTCACCCACTGCGCTCCCACCAGCATTCAGAACGCCCTGCTCCGGGAACACTCCGCGCCGGACGCCCTGACGGACTTCCTGGAGGAAGTCAGCCAACGGTGCAGGTTCAAGTACCACTTCTTCGGACACTACCACAGCAACCAGGTCATCCAGCAAAAATATGTCCTGCTGTACGAGCAGATCCTGCGGCTAAAATGAGGCAGGTCAACTGGACAGGTTAAGGCAAAACAGGGGGCCGGAGTGAACCGCCGACCCTCTGTTTTGCCTTAAATCCATATGATGAGGTGTTCCACAATGAAAAAAGAGACTTACAAGATCCCGTGTCCCAAGCACATTCTCTTTGGGGACCCGCTTTATTTTGAACAATTCAAGGGAAAGAAACTGTAGAGCCTCGTAGCAGACTTATAAGCCGCCCCAGTATTTTGAAGCCCGTCTGGTGTTGCTGTAGGAGAAAAGCGAGGAACTTGAGGGTTTCATAGAGTGGAGCATGACTCTCTACCTAACCCCTGCGGAGGACATGAAAACATACCTGGACGAAATGAAATACAAGGATCAGAGGGTGACGCAAAAGATGATCGGCGTTGACACCGCCAAGTATATGCTGGAGATTGACGGCCGCTCAGATGAGATCCACACAGGCGGGGACGGCTGCTGGGGGAACGAAGTGGAGCTGTACCGCAGAGTTGGGAAACAAAGGGTTTCCGATGCCATGATAATCTCTGTGGCGATGCGGGAAGAAACAGACTTTGAGCGTATGCGCCAGATGGCCCGCTACTTTTTCCCGGAGCTGCAGCAGGTGGACAGAGGCGTAAAGAAAAAGAAACGCGGGGATACAGCAAGATAAAGCAGCCAAATTTGCTGTGGGCCGGCGTTCCCCTCTATGCAAAGCTGAAAGGTAGTGGTATAGTAAGTATAAAAGGACAGGAGTCCTATCAGGCAGAGAGGAATAAGATTGCAGAGCTCATGGTGTCCCGGCCCATCTATTCTACCATTTTGTCAAAACGATAATGGGAGTTTAGCTCTATTAGAGTATACAATAACACCAGAAGACAAAATTTTCAAGTCCGACTGATACAATAGTTGTCAGTTTGGATTCAGTCGTGAAGCTGACCCCTGGGGAAAGATTATTGGATATGTTATTTAATGGACAACTAAAATAGATGCCCAAAAACTGCATGGGTATGGGAGGAGTCACGATGGAGTTCAAAGCATTTCAACTAATTATTGGTGGTCAGATTCCAACAACAAATGAGATATTAAGCATTGCAGCTCATGGACAATCTACTTATCGCTCTGCAACTGAACTGTACTTGATAGAACGATCAATGGAAGATGATAATCGCTTTTTATGGATTTCTTGTCGATACGATAACGCAGAATTATATAGCGATGAAGTATATGATGAAGAGAGCGAACAATTACAGAAGAATCCCAGACGAAAAAGTCAAGTAGAACCTAGAAAACAACTCTTTATCTGTTATGATATTGCACAAGCTGTTTTATATCTTAGCGATCCTGCAAAGAAAGCCTTTGTAAAAGGGTATTTTCATTTAACACTACAAAAAACAGTTGAAATTAAGAATATATATTCCTCTATCGATGATTTCGAAGCAACAGTTCGATTTTTGAAATCAGCAAGATTTGCTCAACGGAGATGTACATATAATTTAACAGAAGACAGCATATTTAATAGGGTCTCAAATATCTATGGATTTGATATCCCTGATAAAATAAAACTAAAAATTGATTGGACACAAATACCTATAGAAAATGCCAGAGGTTTCATCCGACGCATGAAAAATATGTATGATTCTGGGGCATGTGATGATATCATTTTTATCGGACTAGATGATAACCAAGTCGAACAATCTTTTAATCTATCGACAATAATAAAAAGCATTAACATAAATGTTGCCAAAGATGAAAACCAGCATTATGATTCTGATGAAGTTAAAAATAGCCTATTGCATGAGATTAGGTGATAGCTTGTATAGAAAACATAAAATAGCTATTGGTGTAGTGGCTATTGTAATCATTATACTTGAGTTTTGGCTGAAGGTTGATTATTTTGAAGTTGCGGATCATTCAATTTCTGTAATTGCTATAGCATTAGGTATTTATATTGCTGCTCTGACTGCACTTTTGGGAAGTAAGACAATGACTGCAATGAAAAATGCTCCGGATCCAAATGTACCAGGCAAAAGTAAATTAGGAGTCTTAATAACCTACTTCCGAGCAGCAATGCTTTGTGGCTTAGTGAGTATTGTAATAAGTTACATTTCAATTTTTAATAAAACCAATGGGTGGTTTTCAAATTATTTACATAGTGAAATTGTTTTATCATCTCTTGGGTTTGCTTTGCTTTCTCTAAATTTCTTGTTTATGTGGTTGCTTTTTTCTTTCATTGTTAATAGTATTATCCGTGAAGCTTAGTAGGACAAACTTATGATATACCAAAATGAAGATAGGGTGTGGCACTCTGAACAGGGAAGCGTATCTTTTTTGTAGCTACCGTCCATGTCGGAGCAAGCTATGGATCGCTTGCTCCGACTTATTTTATATGTCAGAGCGCGCTCACGCCGCTGCTCCTCCTTTCCAAACCGAACTAGCCTACGCTGGGCTTCGGTTTGGGGCCGCCCTGTGTGCGGCTTTTTTCTTGTCGGTTTTAACCGTCTGTTCCAAATTTGAAAGCCACGTCTTAGCCAATTGAGGCTGAGACGTGGTTTTTAAATTTGTAATACCTCTATGATATGCTGGCAATCAGTCATGCTATAGTGGTGTTTTACTACAAAATATTATCTGGATTTTGCAGGCGAAAGGAAAAGATATAATTTTGGAATCAGAGGATATGGCATGTAGCTTGTAATAAAGAGCGAAAATTGATTACAATTAGCATATAAGCAATTTTGGAAGGATTTTCTGTCAACATGAAGGGGGCATGAAAATTATATCTGAACAGCTTCAGCGATATAGTAACACCCACACCGCATGGTCTGGTGATGACCGGGACGCTGTTACAATGCTCCAGGCATTTTTGGGTTCGGGCGGAAAATCAGTGAGAGGTTCTCGACTGAAGACACATGGCCTAATACGGATGGGACGTTTGAATTAGTCCCGTCTCCAAAGGTGTCTAGGCGGCCAAAGCGGAGCTTTGTGGTCCAGAGTAAGGGAACCTCGACCCCGCAGATATCGCTGGACGGCGCTGTCCACTATCGGCTACGGGATCTTGCCTTCCCTGCATATGTGGCTTTGGAGGTTACGCTGGACCCCGGTATCTTGTTCCTGGTGTTAAATACGGGGAAGCGAGGGCAGGAGCGCGTATTCTGGAAGTACATTTCCCCCAGGTTTCTCGCGTCGCTCGATTTTAGCAAGGACTCTGCGGTGATCCGCTTTACCGGCGGGGACGAGATCAAAAACACGGAAGAGTCTGGGGATGACTTCGTCTGTAGCTGGACGGGATCTCCGACGACCACTCCTTGGGCTTTCGGTCGTCCCCTTTCAGTTGGCCTATACAGTCTCCATTCACAAGGCGCAGGGCCTCGAGTACAATTCCGCCAAGGAGGTCATCCCCAGCAGCAATTCCGAGCAGATCTCCCACGGCATTTTCTATACAGCCATCACCCGTGCAAAGGAAAAATTAAAAATCTTTTAGAGTGCGGATACAATCAATCAGATTATCGACGGGTTCGGCAAGGCGGCCGGCGGCCGGTTGGGTCTGAATATCATTAAAACACAATTTCTGAATGCCGAGGCAGCAGGACCGCCACCCGTCTCTTGACTTTTGGCCTGCATGGAGTATAATAAGGGTGCACAGCCAAGTTTATATGGAGCATCATGACTCTGCGCGAGTGCTGCCCTTCGGGCAGGCGCAGGGATGAGGGAAGCCGGTGGGAGTCCGGAGCTATACCCGTAGCCGTATGTGCTTGAGGTTGCCGTTCGAGGCGTGAGCCGGTCATTGGGGCAGGGCCCTGAGAAGGCGGAACGGCAGACGCAGGAGCGAGATCGCTCTGGAATGGCACGAGCCGGAAGACCTATGGTGTTTGAGCGTGGGGCGCACGTCGGTGTGCGCCGGGAAAGCGCGCGGAAAAGCGGCCGCGGCGGATCATGGGATCTGCCGCGGCCGCAGTTTTATGCAGGAGACAGTGACGACGAGCAGAAAGGAAGGAGACCGCTATGCTGAATCTCACCTGGATCAAGAACCCCGACCACGTATCCTACTGTAAGGAGAACGAGGTGCTGCCCCGGTTGGCGCGGGAGCTCGGCATCGCCGACCTGGCACAGCAGGTAGAGGAATTCCGGACCCACCCCACGGCGGAGGGGGTAAATCTGAAAGGGAAGAAACGTACCACTTTGAAGCTGTTCATCCCCAACCTGACCTTCCCGGAGCCGGTGGAGATGGGGGAGAACGTGTGGATCTATATGGGGGAGCTGTGCCCCGCCTACTGTCTGTTTACCCCTTGGGAGACAAAAGAGAATTGACGCAACGGGAAGGAGATACGGTTATGGGCGAACAAAAAAAATACTGGGAGGGCAAGCACTTCGCTTTCTATACCAACAAGGAGTGCGAATATTACCCCTGCCACCCGGTGCCGGAGGGGACGGAGTTCAACTGCCTGTTCTGCTACTGCCCGCTTTATATGCTGGGGCGGAAGTGCGGGGGAAACTTCACCTATTTGGAAAGCGGCGTCAAGGACTGCAGCAAGTGCCTGGTACCCCACCGCCGGGAGAACTATGGATTTATTGCCGACAGTTTCCAGAAGATTGCTGGCGAGATGGCGGAACGGGAGAAGAAGGAAGGACAGTAAACGAAGGTTCCAGCCTATACATTCCGAGATGCACATGGAAAAAGCGCCCAACTGCTATGCGCAGGCGGGCGCTTTTTTAGGCATAGGTAGCCGTTCATTTAACAGGTAGCGGGGAGGCATCCTGTTTCAGAAGGGTGTTGCCCGCCATACTGCTGATGACCGGTGCGCCGATCCGGCGGCTCATGTCCAAAGAGGCCACGGTGCAGCGATCCAGATCAATGCCGCAGCCGATATCCATTTTGTGGAGTAGATTGACGAAATCTTCGGTGGGAATGTTCCCCTTGGCATTGGGAATCACGGGGCAGCCGCCCATGCCCGCCAGGGATACGTCAAACCGGGTAAAGCCCAACTCCATGGCTTTCACACAGTTGGCAAGACCAAATCCCTCAGTGTTGTGGATGTGCAGTGAGATCTGCTCTGGCCGGAAGCGCTCCAGAATTCCCCGCAGGATGCGCTCGGTGTGGATTGGATCGGCCTTTCCGGCAGAGTCTCCCAGTCCCAGGGAGGAGGCCCCCAGCTCCATGGCCCGCTGGGCGTAAGCCAGGGTTTTCTCCAGGGGAGTGGCGTCACCGAAGGGGCAGCCGAAGACCGCGCCCAGGGCCGCCTGTACCTGGAGGTCCGGGAGGTTGGCGATGGCCTCCAGGGTGGCGAAGGCCCTGTCCGGCGTGGAGCCGAAGCCCTGGCCGAAGGCGTCGCTGACGGAGAGAAAGAAGTCCACGTGGCGGATACCCAGCGCCCTGGCCCGTTGGGCGGCCTCTACGCTCTCCACCAGGGCAGTCACCTTGACTCCCCTCTCTGCGGCATAGGGGAGCACCGCCTGACAGAGCGGCTCCAGATCCAGGTACTGTCGGCCACGTACGGGATCTGAGCTGAAGACGCCGATCTCCAGCTCACGGGCGCCGTAGTCGATCATACTACAGATAAGCTCCCGCTTAACCTCGGTTGGAAGGACGGTCTTGAATTTCTGCCAGCCGTCCCTGGGGGCAACCTCCCTCAGGGACACCAAAGAGGGATAATTCATGGCGAAACACTCCTTTCAAAAGAAGAGGCACACCGCGGACACCAGAATAACCACCGCCGCATAGAGCAGCATAGCCGCGATACCGTAGGTCCAGATGAATTTGTTGTCCATGTTTTTCTGACTGAGCAGGATGGCGGCCTGACCGCTGGATGCGTAGGTGAGGTAGGCCACCATGGAGCTCAGCGAGATGGCCACGGCCAGGATGGTGATGTCATACCCTGCCTCCACCAGGGGACCGCTCAGGGCGGATACCAGGGAGGAGACCACCAGCAGGGTGGCTGTGTTAGAGAAGAAGTTGGTGAGCACCAAGGTAATAAGTACCGTCATGGCCACAAAGAGCAGGGGGCTGTGATTGGAGAAGAGGCCACCCAGGGCCTGCGTCAGCCAGGCTTTGATGCCGTACTCGTCGGCCACCAGCAGGCCGCCGATAGCTGCCATGGAGGCCACGGCCATGACAATGGGCCAGCTCACGCCCTTGGTGAAGGCCTCCACAGGGCAGAAGATCTGTTCCCCGTCCACCCGGATAAGGGCCAGCACCGCCAGGGCCACTGAGGTAAAAAGAACAGTGTCCATTTCCTTTAGGGCGCTCAGCACCGGCATCTCAGGCCAGTAGGGGCTGGTGAAGGAGTGGAGGGCGATGATCAGAAAGGCGGCCAGGGGGATCCACTGCCTCCGGGTCAGGCGCAGGGGCTTGTCCGCCAGGGCCTGGGCCAGATCTACCCGGCCCAGGGCTCGGATGTCGCACCGGAAGAGGAAGCGCAGGGCCAGAGCGAAGACGGCGCAGAAGGCAATGAGAATGGCAAAGGCCTCCGCCACGAAGCGGAAGGTGACTACCTGCACCCCAGCAGCGGCCAGAAAGAACTGCCCTGCCGCCAGATTAAGGGCCGCCATGCTGCCGATGGTCATAGGGCCGATACACATGGTGATAAAGGCGCCCAGGCATAGCAGGCGGGCCAGCTTGCTTTTGGGCTCGATACCGGCCTCGGCGTAGATTCCATCCAGCAGGGTGAAACCCACGATGAGGGCGCCGAACACCCCCATGAAGGCGGCGGCCAGGCCAAAGGCGAAGAGGAGCATCATCACCATGACCATCGGGTATTTTTGAGTGAATCTGCGGGTCAGGAGGAACCGGGCGATGACCTCGCCGGTGTTGTCCCGGGTGATGGCGTAGCACAGGGCATAGAGCACCACGATCTGCCACACATAGGAGGCGCCCATAAAGGAGCTGATCACCTGGGCAGGGGTCTGAATGCCGTTGATTACCAGGCCGCCCATGGCGAACAGGGCGCACAGGATCAGGTCGTTGGTGGTCAGGATGCCGATAATGGCACCCACAAACACGCAGGCGATGGACACGCCGGCGGGGGTGATCCCGTCAGCCCAGGACGGGATCAGATGGGGGAGCAGGAGCATGCTCGCCAGCATGGCCAGCGTCCCCAGGTAGTAGACCCACGAGCTGTGCTTGGGGGATGCGTTTGTCTGTTTCATCGTTCTTCCTCCTTCTGTCTTTGGTGCGGTTTCACCGCACACCTCTCTCCATGGCAACTATAACACGGGTCGGCTTATTTGTTAAATTCATGTTTTTCCTTTTTATTTATAAGGAAATGTTATATAATGGCCATACCACGAGGAGGTGGCTGTATGACTATCGCGCAGATGTCCCATTTCTATGCGCTCTGCCAGTCCGGAAGCTACACTCAGGCGGCGAAGCAGCTATACATCACCCAGCCAGCCCTGAGCAAAAGCATCGCGGCGCTGGAGAGCGAACTGAACCTCAGGCTGGTGGAGCGCAGCACACGGACAGTGGCACTGACAGCGGCGGGGGAGGAGTTCGCACGGGCGTGTGAGGAGATGCTGGAGGTATATCGTAAGGGGGTGAACAATGCCCGGACGGCGGCGGGCGACATCTCGGGCCTGGTCCGCTTCGGCCTGCCCCGGGACCGGGTCTGCGATACCTTTGCCGGCCTGCGGCGGCATATCGAGGAGGAATACCCCAACCTCCGGCTGGAGCTGCGCTTTTACAGCGAAAACGGCCTTCTCCGCGCCCTGGACGACCACATGGCAGACTTCGTCCTGGCTTTCGGCCGGCCCCGGGCGGACAACGTGGGGCGGCAGAGCCTGTCCGTCAGCCAGATCTGCGCCGTGCTGCCCGGCGGCCATCCCCTGGCTGGGGCGGGAGAGCTGAGCTTCTCTCAACTGCGGCATGAGGCGTTTTTGGTCCCAGACTACAAAATCTCCGGTGTGGAGTTTGACACGGTGGTAACTTATGCCGGCCGGAATGGCTTCTCACCCCACGTGGTCCAGGAGGCGGACTCCATTCCCCAAATCTTCACCATGGTGGCCTGCGGATGCGGGATTGCTGTTTTGTCTGAGCTCTATCGCTTCAGTGCCGGAGAGCACGTGGTCTTCGTCCCCCTGAGAGATATCCCGCCCAGCGAGGAGCATCTGCTCTGGCGGCAGCGGGATGACAAGTGCTTAAATGCCATTGTGGAGCTGGCCCGGCGTTACTACGGAGGCGGGATGTAGGACGCTGTGGAGAAAAAACAGGCCGGCCGGAGCGAGGGGTCCCGCTCCGGCCGGCCTGTTTTTTGTTGTTTAGCCTTCCCAAGGGATGGGCCGCCCGGCGGCCAGGGAGGCAGGGACGTCCAGCAGCCGCTGGTTGGAGGAGCCGCGGAAGCGCAGGGAGATGTCCCTGAGAGCCTCCACAAATTCCCCATCCACCAGCACGTCCACCAGGGAGAGCAGCGCGCCGGTGGCCTCGCAGCGGGCGCGGCTCTGCCCGGTCAGCTCCTCCCAGGTGTAGCCGGAAAAGGCCCACACGGTCTTGTCCGGGAGCTGCTGTCGCAGGCGGCGGAGGAAGGGGAGCAGGGCGCGCTGGTTGTCCGGCTCGAAGGGCTCGCCCCCCAGCAGGGTAAGCCCGCTGATGTAGGGCCGGTCCAGGGCCTCCAGAAGCGCCTCCTCGGTCTCGGCGGTAAAGGGCTGGCCGTAGCGGAAGTCCCAGGTCTGGGGCTGGAAGCAGCCCTTGCAGCGGTGGGTGCAGCCCGAGACAAAGAGGGTCACCCGCACCCCGGTGCCGTTGGCGATGTCGCAGGGCTTGATGCTGCCGTAGTACACTGGAACCGCCCTCCTTACAGGTGGAGCACCCGCTCCTTGATCTCCTGGGTGCGGCCCTGGTTCCAGAACTGGGTGCCGATGTAGCCGCAGGTGCGCCGGGCCACGTTGAGCTTGCTCTGCTCCCGGTTGCCGCACTTGGGACACTCCCACACCAGCTTGCCGTCGTCCTCCACGATCCGGATCTCCCCGTCAAAGCCGCACACCTGGCAGTAGTCGCTCTTGGTGTTCAGCTCGGCGTACATGATGTGGTCGTAGATGAAGCCCATGACCTGGAGCACGGCCTCCAGGTTCTGCTGCATGTCGGGCACCTCCACATAGCTGATGGCGCCGCCGGGGGAGAGGGCCTGGAACTGGGCCTCGAAGGACAGCTTGGAGAAGGCGTCGATCTCCTCGGTGACGTGGACGTGGTAGCTGTTGGTGATGTAGGACTTGTCGGTGATGCCGGGGATGACGCCGAAGCGCTTTTGCAGGCACTTGGCGAACTTGTAGGTGGTGGACTCCAGCGGCGTGCCGTAGAGGGAGAAGTCGATGTGCTCTTTGGCCTTCCAGGCGGCGGTGGCCCGGTTCATGTGTTCCATGACCTCCAGGGCGAAGGGGGTGGCCTCCGGATCGGTGTGGGAGCGGCCGGTCATGTACTTGACGCACTCGTACAGCCCCGCGTAGCCCAGGGAGATGGTGGAGTAGCCGTTGTAGAGCAGCCGGTCGATGGGCTCCCCCTTCTTCAGCCGGGCCAGAGCGCCGTACTGCCACAGGATGGGGGCCGCGTCGGACAGGGTGCCCTTCAGCCGCTCGTGGCGGCACATCAGCGCCCGGTAGCACAGCTCCAGCCGCTCGTCGAACACCTTCCAGAACTTCTCGCGGTCGCCGCCGGAGGAGAGGGCCACGTCCACCAGATTGATGGTCACCACGCCCTGGTTGAACCGGCCGTAGTACTTGGGCTTTCCGGTCTCCGGATCCACGTAGGGGGTGAGGAAGGAGCGGCAGCCCATGCAGGTGTAGCACTGGCCCTCCCCGTTCTGATCCACCTTGTTCTGCTTCATGATCTTCTCGGAGATGTAGTCGGGCACCAGGCGGCGGGCGGTGCACTTGGCGGCCAGCCTGGTCAGATAGTAGTAGGGGGTGCCGGGGCGCACGTTGTCCTCCTCCAGCACATAGATGAGCTTGGGGAAGGCCGGGGTGATCCAAACCCCCTCCTCGTTCTTTACGCCCTCATAGCGCTGTACCAGGGTCTCCTCGATGATGAGGGCCAGATCCCGCTTGGTCTGGGGATCGTCCACCTCGCCCAGGTACATGAACACGGTGACGAAGGGGGCCTGTCCGTTGGTGGTCATGAGGGTGACCACCTGGTACTGGATGGTCTGCACCCCACGGCGGATCTCCTCCCGCAGGCGCTTCTCCACGATGCCGGAGAGCACCTCCTCCGAGGGGGTGCCGCCCACGGCGGCGATCTCCGCCAGCACCTGCCCGCGGATCTTCTCCCGGGAGACCTGGACGAAGGGGGCCAGGTGGGCCAGGGAGATGGACTGACCGCCGTACTGGTTGGAGGCCACCTGGGCGATGATCTGGGTGGCGATGTTGCAGGCGGTGGAAAAGCTGTGGGGCTTTTCGATGAGGGTGCCCGAGATGACGGTGCCGTTTTGGAGCATGTCCTCCAGGTTGACCAGATCGCAGTTGTGCATGTGCTGGGCGTAGTAGTCCATGTCGTGGAAGTGGATGATGCCCGCCTTGTGGGCCTCCACGATGTCGGGGGGGAGCAGCAGCCGCTGGGTGATGTCCTTGGACACCTCGCCGGCCATGTAGTCCCGCTGAACCGAGTTGACCACCGGGTTCTTGTTGGCGTTCTCCTGCTTGGCCTCCTCGTTGTTGCACTCGATGAGGGTGAGGATCTGGCTGTCGGTGGTGTTGGCCGCCCGGGCCAGGGAGCGGACATAGCGGTAGCGGATGTAGCGCTTGGCGGTCTCAAAGGCGCCCAGGCGCATGATCTCGGTCTCCACCAGCTCCTGAATCTCCTCCACGGACAGGGTGCGGCCCATCCGGGCGGCGGCCTGCTCCACGCTGAGGGCGAGCTGGGCCACCTGCCCGCCGGACAGCTCCGGCGGCTGGTCGGTGGCCAGATTGGCTTTGGTGACGGCGGCGGCGATCTTCTCCCGGTCAAAGGCGGCCTCGCTGCCGTTGCGCTTCATGATTTTCACTGGTGCTGCCACTCCTTACAATTCATTCGTCCGCTACATTATATAGGGCTAACTGGAAAAGCGCAATACTATATTTGGCGTTTTGTCAAATCGGACAGACCGGGGTGGAATTCCGGGGCGGGACACGGTATAATAGACAAAACAGACAGCGAAGCCCCGGAAGAAGACACGGGGCGGTCAGGAGGCATCTGCGGTGCGCATTGATATCATCTTCAGCGATTTGGACGGCACCCTGCTGCTGGGGGACAAGGGACTGTCCCCCGGGACGGCGGAGGCCCTGGCCCGGGCGGCGGAGCGGGGGATTTCCTTCGTGCCCGCCACCGGGCGTTTTTTCAACGCCATTCCCCGGGCGGTGCAGGAGCTGCCCTTCTGGCGGTACGCCATTGTGATGAACGGGGCGGTGGTTTGGGACCGGGCGGAGGGGAGGGCCATCCGCCGGGCGGAGCTGTCCCCGGAGCTGGCCGTTCGGGTGATGGCCCGGCTGGAGGACTTTCCCGGCACCCTGGACTGCTATATGGAGGACAACTGCGGCTGGATGGAGGCCAGGTACTACGCCGCGCTGGACGACTGGATCCTGGATCCGGTCTCCCGGCGGATCATCCGGGAGATGCGCCGCCCCATGGAGGATCTGCGGGGCTATGTGGGCCGCCGGGGGCGGCCGGTGCAGAAGATCCAGAGCTACTTTCGGGACGAGGCCACCCAGCGGGCGGTGCTCGCCGCCCTGGCAGAGGAGTTCCCCGAGCTGTCGGTGGCCTGCTCCCTGCCCGGCAACGTGGAGCTCACCCACCGGGACGCCACCAAGGGGGCGGCCATGACCGCCCTGTGCGCGCATCTGGGCATCCCCCTGGAGCGGGCGGTGGCCTTCGGGGACGAGCGCAACGACTGCTCCATGCTGGCGGCGGCGGGGCTGGGGGTGGCCATGGGGAACGCCGCGCCGGAGGCCAAGGCGGCGGCGCGGCTGGTGACGGGCACCAACCAGGAGGACGGCGTGGCCCGGACGCTGCTCCGGCTGCTGGAGGAGGGGGCATGACCGAGGCGTACTATTTCCGGCAGCTGGACAAGGCCGGTCAGGCGGCCTACCACGCCATGAAGACCGGGCTGGCCGCCCTCCGCCCCGCTTTCCCGGTGCCCCGGCTGGAGGGGCGGGAGCTGGGAGACGTGCTGGCCCGCCTGCGGCTGGACTGCCCGGAGATGTTCTACGTCACCCGCT
>OBYU01000122.1_pt1 | contig 57971 bp, 52 predicted proteins | sample 1501421 | NCBI WGS metagenome assembly OBYU01 (sample SAMEA2580207, study PRJEB22360) | human gut metagenome | biome: human gut; feature: human-associated habitat; material: faeces | place: Denmark | collected 2008/2010
GGGCCCCGGCGCCTGCGGACCCCCGCCGTGTCGCCGGGCCGCACCGAGAGCCAGGAGCTGGGCCTGCCCGTCACCGCCACCGGCCTGGCCCTCCCCTGCGGGGCTTCGGGCCGCTGGACCGCCGAATAAGGAGTGATGTGCTATATGAACCATGCAATCATTCAAACAGAGGGGCTCCGCTTCGCCTATGCGGAGGAGGGGGCGGTCAACCCCTTTGTGCTGGACGGGGTAAGCCTGGACATCGAGGAGGGCTCCTTCGTGGCTGTGCTGGGGCACAACGGCTCCGGCAAGTCCACCCTGGCCAAGCACCTGAACGCCATCCTGCTGCCCTCCGGCGGCAAAGTCTACGTGGACGGCATCGACACCGCCGACGAGGATAAACTGCTGGACATCCGCCGCACCGTGGGCATGGTATTCCAGAACCCGGACAACCAGATCGTTGCCAACGTGGTGGAGGAGGACGTGGCCTTCGCCCCTGAGAATCTGGGGGTGCCCCCGGCGGAGATCCGCCGGAGGGTGGACGACGCCCTCAAGGCCGTGGGCATGTACGAGTACCGGGAGCACGCCCCCCACCTGCTCTCCGGCGGACAGAAACAGCGGGTGGCCATTGCCGGTGTCATCGCTATGGCGCCCCGCTGCATTGTGCTGGACGAGCCCACCGCCATGCTGGACCCCATCGGCCGGGCGGAGGTCATGAAGACCATCCGTGAGCTCAACCGCTCCTCCGGCGTGACGGTAGTGCTCATCACCCACCATATGGACGAGGCCGCCCAGGCCGACCGGCTGGTGGTCATGGCCAAGGGCCGGGTGGTGGCCGACGGCACCCCCCGGAAGGTCTTTCAGCGGGTGGAGGAGTTGAAGGCCGTGGGCCTCACTGTCCCCGAGACCACCGAGCTGCTGTGGCAGCTCCGGCAGGCGGGGGTGGACGTTCCTCTGGACGCACTGAGCGACGAGGAATGTGCCCAGGCGCTCTTTGATCTGCTGCAAACACGGGCGTGACCTGCGGGCATGCACCAAATGATAAAGGAATGAAGCCATTGGAACCGATCATTCAGACGGAGCGCCTGAGCCACATCTATTCCGCCGGCACCCCCTTTGAACACGGGGCCCTGGTGGACGTGGACTTTACCGCCTACCGCGGGGAGTACCTGGGCATCATCGGCCACACCGGCTCGGGCAAATCCACCCTCATCCAGCACCTCAACGGGCTGCTCAAACCTACCTCCGGCCGCGTCCTCTTCGAGGGCCGGGATATCTGGGAGAGCAAGGAGCGCACCCGCCAAACCCGCTTCCAGGTGGGACTGGTGTTTCAGTACCCGGAGTACCAGCTCTTTGAGGAGACCATCTATAAGGATATCGCCTTCGGCCCTAAAAACATGGGGCTGGACGAGAGGGAGGTCGACCGCCGGGTGCGCGAGGCCGCCCAGTTTGTTGGGTTGCGGGAGGACATGCTGGAAAAATCCCCCTTCGAGCTGTCCGGCGGACAAAAGCGCCGGGTCGCCATCGCCGGCGTTATTGCCATGGAGCCCTCCGTGCTCATACTGGACGAGCCCACCGCCGGCCTGGACCCAGTTGGCGTGGCGTCCATCCTGGGCAACATCCACGACTATCACACGGCCAAAAACGCCACTATCATCATCGTTTCCCACTCCATGGAGGAAGTGGCCCGGACGGTGGACCGGCTGGTGGTGATCAACGACGGCCGGATTCCCTTCTCCGGCGCGCCCCGGGAGGTCTTTGCCCACGGGGACGAGCTGGAGGCCATGGGCTTGGGCGTGCCCGCCATGACCCGGGTGTTCCACCGCCTGCGGGCCATGGGCGTGGACATCGACCCGTCGGTCTACACCACGGAGCAGGCCAGAGACGCCGTCCTGGCCAAGCTGGCCCGTGCCGGTCAGCAGAAGCAGTCTGCTTCCGGCGAAAGGGGGGCGGTGTAAGTGGCATTGAAGGACATTACCCTGGGCCAGTACTTCCCAGGCAACACCCTGCTTCACCGGCTGGACCCCCGCACCAAGCTGCTCTTTACCGTGGCCTATATCGTGGCTCTGTTTCTGGCCAAGCATGTGGTGGGCTATGCGGTTCTCTTCGTCCTGCTGGCGGTGCTGATCGCCGTGTCCAAGGTGGGCATCAAGAGCATCCTACGGGGGATGAAGCCTATTTTGATCATCGTCATTATCACCGGCCTGCTCAACCTGTTCTACACCCGGGGCGAGGGAGCGCCGCTGGTCTCCTTCTGGATCTTTACCATCTATCCGGAGGGCATCTGGGCGGCGGTGTTTATGGTGCTACGCATCGCCATGCTCATCACCTGCACCTTCCTGCTGACCTATACCACCTCCCCCATCCTGCTCACCGACGGCCTGGAAAAACTGATGGGACCGCTGAAAACCCTCCATGTGCCGGTGCATGAGCTGTCCATGATGATGTCCATCGCCTTGCGCTTCATCCCTACCCTCATCGAGGAGACGGATAAGATCATGTCCGCTCAGAAGGCCCGCGGCGCCGACTTCGATACCGGCAACCTGCTCCAGAAGGCCAAAGCCCTGGTGCCCCTGCTGGTACCCCTGTTCATTTCTGCCTTCCGCCGGGCCGACGAGCTTGCCATTGCCATGGAGTGCCGCTGCTACCACGGCGGAGAGGGCCGCACCCGCCTGCGCCAGCTCAAGCTAAAGGGCATCGACATCGCCGCTCTGGTCTTCGCGGTGCTTCTGTGTGTCGGCATCGGCGTGCTGCGGCACTTTGGACTTTAAGAAAAAAATAATGGGATTTTAAAGCTTTATGAGAAATATTGCGCTACGCTTGATGTATGTGGGGACGGCCTATCACGGCTGGCAGGTTCAAAAGAACGCCGTCACCGTGGCGGAGACGCTGGAACACTCCCTGGCCTCGGTGGTGGGCCACCCGGTCAAATGTACCGGCGCGGGCCGCACTGACGCCGGCGTGCACGCGGAGACCTATATCGCCAATTTCCGCACCTCCTCCCGTATCCCCTGCGACCGGATTCCCCTGGCGGTGAACACCCGGCTGCCCGATGACATCGTGGTGATAAAGGCTACCGAGGTGCCCGACGGCTTCAACGCCATCGGCTCCTGCCTGAAAAAGGAGTACACTTACCGCATCTACAATTCCCACATACGGAACGCATTTTACGTCAACCGCGCCTGGTTCTATCCCAAACACCTGGACGAGACTGTGATGCAGCGTGCGGCCTCCCACTTTGTGGGTACCCACGACTTCGCGGCTGTTCGGAGCGTCGGCACCGAAACCCGCACCACCGTGCGCACGGTTCACTACTTTAATATCTCCCGCAGCGGAGAACTGATCGAGTGCCGGGTGTGCGCCGACGGCTTTCTCTACAACATGGTGCGCGCCATGGTGGGCACTTGTGTCTACGCCGCCGACGGCAAATTCTCCCCCGATGACGTGCCCGCCATTCTGGAAGGCCGCAACCGCACCGCCGCCGGGCCTACTGTACCCGCCGGGGGGCTCTATATGACCAAACTGTGGTATCAGGAGGACGTCCTATAGCTCACTCTCCTGCCCTTATGTGAACTCTGGAGGTATTTCTATGCCTGCTGCACTGTGGTTCGCCATCGGCGCCGCCATCCTCTGCGCCATAACGTCAGTCTATTTGGGAACGAAAAAATAATTCTATTGCAGGGCCTGCACAAGCGCCCCTTTTATCTGTGCCGCTTATGCCTCTGCCGCATGAAATCCATGAAGGAGCATAGAATGGAAGATATCAACGGCAGCCGTCCCAACGCCGCCCCCAAACCCAAAAAGCGCCCCAACCGTTTTGTCCGGTTCCTGGCCTTTCTGGTGACACTGGCCCTGATGGTGGGCGCGGTCGCCCTGGTGGCCAACTATGACAAGCTGAATTTTGACTTCATCAAGCGCTGGTTCTCCTACCGCACCTTGGCGCGCAACGACAGCGGACAGGCGGAGTCCTTTCATTTTGTTGGGGACTCCTCCAACGCCTTTGCCGTCGTGGACGGAGATCTTCTGGTCTGCTCCCCCAACACCATCCGGCTGTATTCGGGCAGCGGTCAGGCCTTTGTGGATCAGGCCGTTTCCATGACAAATCCTGTGGTCAGCACCGCAGGCGGCACCGCTCTGGTCTATGATGCCGGCGGCCGGGAGCTCTTTGTCTACTCCGGTCGGGAGGAGGTCTTTTCCCTCACCCAAGAGGACGGCCAGGCCCTCCTGTCCGCCGATGTGAACCAGAACGGCTGGCTGGCCGTCACCAGCCAGGAGAGCGGGCACAAGGGCTCAGTGACGGTCTACGACAACAGCTACAGTCCTCTGGTGCGCTTCAGCCTGTCCAACCGTTTTGTGATGGACGCCGCCGTTGCCCCGGACAACAAATCGGTGGCTCTGCTCACCATCGGCCTTACGGACGGTAATTTTGAGAGCCGGGTGGACCTCTATCGCCTGGACCGCACGGAGGAGGAAACGGAGCCGGACTGGACCTGCCCGGTGGGCAACAACGCGATTCTTGATCTGCGCTGGACCAGCAGCGGCATTTGGGCCCTGGGTGAGTCCGGGCTCTATATTGTCTCCGGGGACGGCGTGCTCTCCGGCTCCTACGACTACGGGGGGCGCTACCTAAAGGCCTTTTCCCTGGACGGGGACGGCACCGCCTCCCTCCTGCTGGGGAAATACCGGGCGGGCAGTACGGCGGAGCTGCTCACCATAAACGCTTCAGGTGAGCTGGCCGCTGCCCTCCCCGTAGAGGAGCAGGTACTCTCTCTCTCCGCTGCCGGGCGGTATGTCGGCGTACTCACCGCCGACCGGCTGGATATCTACAGCCAGGATCTGGAGCTCTATAACACCCTGAACGGCACACAGAACGCACAAAAGGTTTTACAGCGCTCCGACGGCAGCGCCATGCTCATTGACAGCACCACCGCCCGCCTCTATGTCCCTCAATAAATTCGGAGGAAAACCCTATGGCTTATCTGATTGCTGACGGCCTGATTCTGGCCGTGCTGCTGCTCTTCGCCCTGGTGGGCGCCCACCGGGGGTTCATCCTGTCCCTGTGCGGTCTGCTGGCCGTGCTGGTGGCTTTTGTGGGCGCCAGCTTCGCCGCCCGCACTCTCTCTCCTATGGTGGCGGATGCCTTAGAGCCCAAATTCGCCTCGGCCATCGAGGAACAGCTCAACGCCTCCATCCAGCAGCAAGTGGCGGAGGAGGGCTCCGCTGCCCTGTCCCCCGACGACGTGCCTCTGGACGGGGTACTGAACGCCCTGCGGGAGATGGGCTTTTATGAAACCCTGATCAACACCGTGGACAAGGCCGTGGAGAACGGAATGACCTCCGTGGCCGCGAGCGCGGCCGCCGCAGTTGCGGCTGCCATCGCCCAGTCCGCCGCCTACCTGATCCTCTTTCTGCTGGGCTTCGCCCTCATTCTCATTGCCTGGAAGCTGATCAGCCATGCCCTGGATCTGGTGGCGCGGCTGCCCGGACTACATTTCCTGAACAAGACCTGCGGCGCGCTGTTTGGCCTGGTGCAGGCCTGCGTCCTTCTGTTTGTGGCGGCCTGGCTGCTGCAATTCTTCGGGCACGTACTGCCTGAGTCCCTGGTAAACCAAACCCACCTGCTGAAATTCTTCATGACTACCAATCCCCTCTCCCTGCTCAGCGGCCTGTAATCCCGCCCTAAACCAAAGAAAATCAGGTGAAGCTCCTATGTCCATCCCAAACCTTCTCTCCCTCCTCCGGCTAGTACTGGTGCCGGTCTTTGCCGTCGTCTTCTTTCAGCCCGCTCCAGACGCTCATCGCTGGGCGGTGCTGATCTATTTAACCGCCTTCCTCACCGATGTAGCTGACGGCTGGATCGCCCGGCACTTCAACCAGATCACCAAGCTGGGGCGGATTCTGGACCCTCTGGCGGACAAGCTGATGACCTTTACGGTCATTATCTGCATCACCGCCGACGGCATCATCCCTCTGTGGGCGGTCGTCGTCTTTTTCCTAAAGGAGCTGACCATGGCCATCGGCGGCTATCTCATGTACCAGAAACTGGGTGATGTGATCTCCTCCAACTGGCTGGGCAAGACCTCTACCGGCGTCTTTTTCGTGGTCTGCGCCGCGCTGGTGCTCTTCCCTGCCATCCCACGCCCCTGGGCCACCGGACTAATCTCCTTCGCCCTGGCCCTCACTCTGGCCGCCCTGTGCAGTTATATCTTCCAGTACCGGAAGGCTTTAAAGAAAAGAAAACAGGCGTGATTCATACGCAGTTCATAATTTCGAATTAGAATCATTTCTCTGAGGGGACTATTCTCCCCTCCAAAGGAGCTGAATACAAATGCAACCCACACTTTGTTCCAGATGCCATAAAAATGTGGCCGTGATCTTTATCCAGAAGATGGAGGGCGGGACCACCAAAAGCGAGGGCCTCTGCCTCAAGTGCGCGAAGGAAATGGGCATCAAGCCCGTGGAAGATATGATGCAGAAGATGGGCATCAGTGACGAGGATCTGGAGGGCCTGACCAATGAGATGATGTCCGCCTTCGGCGGCGCCGAGGGCATGGAGGGACTGATGTCCGCGGAGGAGGCCGACGAAGACGAGGAGGACGAGGGCAAAACCGCCACCTTCCCCTTCCTCAACAAGCTCTTTGGCTCGGCTCAAAGCCCCCAGGCCCAGCCCCCTGAGCGGGAGCAGCCCCGCGCCGAGCGCGGAGACAAGGACAAGAAGGGCGAAAAGCAGCCCAAGCGCAAGTTTTTGGAGAATTACTGCATCTCCCTGACTCAGAAGGCCGCTGACGGCAAGCTGGACCGCATCATCGGCCGGGACGAGGAGATCCAGCGCACCATCCAGATCCTCAACCGCCGCCAGAAGAACAACCCTTGTCTGATCGGTGAGCCCGGCGTGGGCAAGACCGCCATCGCCGAGGGCCTGGCCCAGAAGATCTACCAGCGGGACGTACCCTATAAGCTGCTGGACAAGGAGGTCTACCTGCTGGATCTCACCGCCCTGGTGGCGGGCACCCAGTTCCGCGGCCAATTTGAGAGCCGCATGAAGGGCCTCATCGAGGAGATCAAGAAGCTGGGCAACATCATCCTGGTCATCGACGAGGTGCACAACATCGTGGGCGCCGGCGACGCCGAGGGCTCCATGAACGCCGCCAACATTCTCAAGCCCGCCCTGAGCCGGGGCGAGATTCAGGTCATTGGCGCCACCACTCTCACCGAGTACCGCAAGTACATTGAGAAGGACTCCGCCCTGGAGCGGCGTTTCCAGCCTGTCATGGTGGAGGAGCCCTCCATCGACGACTCCATCAGGATCATCCAGGGTATCGCCCCTTACTACGAGAAGTACCACTTTGTCTCCATCTCCCCCGAGATGTGCCGCCTGGCCGTGACCATGAGCGAGCGGTACATCACCGACCGCTTCCTGCCCGACAAGGCCATCGACCTCATTGACGAGGCCTGCTCCGACGTCAACCTCCACAACAAGACCTTGGCCCGGGAGGTGGAGGTGAAAAAGGAGCTGGAGGCCCTGGAAAAAGAGCGTGAAAACCTGATGGTGGAGGCCAACGACCGGGACTACAAGCGGCAGACCACCCTCAAGAACAATGAGCAGCGGCAGACCGAGATCCGCCGGGAGCTGAACAAGCTGACCGCCGAGCACGACTCCCTCATGGGCAACCCCGCCACCACCGAAGCCCTGGCGGCCAACGAGCAGCGGCAGTCCAACTTCCGCAGGGAGCTGGAAAACCTGGCCGGAGAGCGGGAGAAGCTCCTCTCCGACGAGGGCAGCAGCCGTGACTATGAGCGGCTGGCCTCCATCAAGAGCCGGGAGATCCAGCTTCAGGACGAGCTGAACAAGCTGGAGGCCCAGAGCGCCCCCCCTCTGACGGTAGAGCATCTGGCCCGTGTGATCGAGCTTTGGACCAAGATCCCCGCCAGCCAGATCCAGGAGGCCGAGTATGAGCGCCTGGCCAAGCTGGAAGACCGGCTGAAGGAGCACCTCATCGGTCAGGACGAGGCGGTTCACGCCGTGGCCGCCGCTGTCCGCCGTGGCCGGGTGGGCATCGCCTCCAAGCGCAAGCCCGTGTCCTTCATCTTTGTGGGCTCCACTGGCGTGGGCAAGACCGAGCTGGTCAAGCGGCTGGCCATGGACATGTTCCACTCCCCCGAATCCCTTATCCGACTGGACATGAGCGAGTTCATGGAGAAGTTCGCCGTCAGCCGCATCATCGGCTCTCCCCCAGGCTATGTGGGCTACGACGAGGCGGGCCAGCTCACCGAGAAGGTGCGCCGCAAGCCCTACTGTGTCATTCTGTTTGACGAGATTGAGAAGGCCCACCCCGACGTGCTCAACATCCTGCTTCAGATTCTGGACGACGGCCACATCACCGACGCCCAGGGCCGCAACGTGAATTTCGAAAACACGGTCATCGTCATGACCTCCAACGCGGGCAGCGATGCCCGTACCTCCGCCGGTTCCGTGGGCTTCGGCCGCACCGCCGACCAGCAGGGCAGGGAGCGGGCCATGAAGGCCTTGGAGTCCTTCCTGCGGCCCGAGTTCATCAACCGCGTGGACGAGATCGTCTACTTCAACAAGCTCACCGAGGACAACTTCAAGGCCATTGCCGCCATTATGCTCCGTGAGCTCCAGGACGCGCTGAAGGAGAAGGGCATCACCTTCACCTGGGACGACGCGCTGCTGGACTACCTGGTGAAGAAGTCCTACTCCATGACCTACGGCGCCCGCAATCTGCGCCGCCAGATTCAGAAGGATCTGGAGGACGACATCGCCACCAAGCTCATCGACAGCTACCTCCATCCCATCCAGAGCATCCATGCCTCCGCCGACGGAGAGCACCCGGTGCTCACCGCCGAATAAATCCAAAAAAGCGCCCCGGCCGCAGCCGGGGCGCTTTTTTGATTATGCGTTGACCTTGGTGATAGAGGCCAGCAGCAGGCGGGTGCCGTGCTGGAGAAACTCCTCCCGGGACAGACCGATGGTCTTCTGAATATATCCCTCCCGGATATCGGCGGTATGCACCATGCCGGACAGGGCGGACCAGAACAGCAGAACCGTCTCCATAGGGGGAAGCTGAGAGCGCACCGCGCCCTCCGCCGCACCGCGTACCAGGAAGGCCGCCAGCTCCTCGTCGATCTCACCGCTCACGCGCAGGATATCCGCAACTCCCTTCTGAGTCTCGTCCGCCTCCTGCACCAGAGGCATCGTGCCCGTAGCGGCATCATAAGCGGTGGGATTTTCATCGTAGAACCGGACGATGGAGCGGCATACCGCGTCGTAGGCCTGATACCAGTCGCTGTGGCTCTCAATGGCCTCGTGAATCTTCTTTTTCAACAGAACCATACCGCTGAGGAGAATGGCATTGATGATCTCCTCCTTGCTCTGAAAGTACACATAGAGGGTGGCCTTGCTGTACTCCGCCTCCCGCGCAATGTCATCCATCGTCGTCTTTTCGGTACCCTTCTCGGCAAATAGCCGCTCGGCGGCCGCTAGAATAGAGCCCCGGTGAAACTCCGTCAGCGCCTGCTTCTTACTCATCACGTCATTCCAGCCTTTCCAATTCAACAATCAAACTTCTGGTTTAGGAAATGATATCATGATTTTCGTTCTATTGCAAGCAGATTTTCAAATTTTCAGTTAGAAGAAAGAAAAAATCACCGAGATAATTATATCGAACTATGCCGAAAATGCAACCCTTAATTTTTGCCTCTCCTCTGTAAAATTCTCTTGCCAAACCGGGAAAGATATGCTATACTTTTTTAGTCGACTGAATTGCAGGGTTAGTACATCGGTAGTGCATCGGCTTCCCAAGCCGAGAAGGCGGGTTCGACTCCCGTACCCTGCTCCACATCGGAGCAAGCTTTGTATCGCTTGCTCCGATTTTTTTATAAGTCAGAGCAAGCTCACACCGCTGTGCGGCGGTTTCATTAAGGGGAAATATCAATTTTAACCGCCCCTTCCAAAAAAGAAGGACATCTGTAAGATGTCCTTCTTTTTGCGTCTCGGCCGCACGAAGCGTCCACCGGTCTTTTGCCCAAACGAAGCAGCCTCCGCCCTCCCTTGCAGTAACTTTTTTCCTCAGAAAAGAGCAGGCCGGGTGTCTGCTTCCAACACCCGGCCGCCCTCATAGGAAAGAAGAGGATACAATGAAAAAGACTCTGTCTCTTGCAAGGAGTAGAATACCCGTTTCATGTTACAAAAGCATGCAAAAATCGTTACGGGAGTATTAAATCTTGACGGAGCCTCCCCAAAAGCGTATCATAGCTGCATAAGGACAATGGAGGAATTTGGTATGGCAAAAAAAGTTCTGCCAGCTGTGCTGGCGCTCATTCTGCTCCTCTCCGCATGCGGGAGCAGGCTTCCCTCCCCCACCGGCACCCCGGCACACCAGGAGCCCTCTCCCACTGTGGCCCCCACACCGGAGTCCACCCCCTACGACGGACCGGTCAGCCCCTTAAGCGGCCTGCCTATGGGCAAAGAATGGGTCAACCGCCGCCCGGTGGCCATCATGCTCAACAATCTGAAAGAGGCCCTTCCCCAGCTTGGTCAGTCCCAAGCTGACGTGATCTACGAAGTACCGGCCGAGGGCGGCATCACCCGCATGCTGGCCGTCTACCAGTCCTTGGACGGTGTTGGGAAAATCGGCTCCATCCGCTCCGCCCGCCCCTACTATCTGGAGCTGGCCCTGGGACACGATGCCATCTACATTCACGCCGGCGGCAGCGAGGATGCCTACGCCAAAATCCGCCAGTGGGGCGTCACCGCCCTCGACGGAGTCAATGGCCCCTACATGAGCAACAGCGAGAACGGAAATCTGATGTGGCGGGACCCGGAGCGGCGTAAGAGCTACAGTCTGGAGCACACCGTCGTCACCACCGGGACCTCCATCATCGAGCGTCTGCCCACCTACGGCCTCCGTCTGGAGCACGAGGACGGCTACCGTTGTCAGATGAACTTTGTGGAGGATGGCACCCCGGCCGGCGGCGCTGAGGCCCCGCGGATCACCGTCCCTGTCTCCCACTATAAAACCGGTGTATTTACCTACGATCCCGACAGCCGGCTCTACCGGGTGGAGGAGTATGGAGAGCCCTATGTAGACGGCGAAAGCGGTGAACAGGTGGCCGTCACCAATGTGATAGTCCTCAAGACCGCCTGCCGTTATACCGGCGACAGTCTGGGCCACATCACTGTGGACCTGTCCAGCGGCGGGACGGGCTACTTCGCCTGCGGCGGCAAGGTCATTGACCTCACGTGGAGCAAGGACTTCCCCGACGGCCAGCTCCAATACTATGACCTGAGCGGCTCCCCCATCTCCTTCGGTGTGGGGCGCACCTATGTTGTCATTGTCCCTCTGGATTGCGCGGTCTCCTTTGAATAAAGTCAGAGGGCCCGCTGAGGCGGTCAATAAGCCCTCCTGCTAAAGCGTTCGGAGGGAAGGATAGTATGAAAAGGAACCGCCAGGGTTCCCTTTCATGTTTGATCAAACGACTTTTTGAAACGCTTTCAGAGTTTCAAAAAGTCCAGCAGCCCGTCGGAAAGGACTTTCCGACGGGTTGCGCGGGCCCTCTGGAACATTCCAGAGGGCCCGCTTTTGTTCAGCCGCAGCAGCCCTTCAGCTCCCGGCAGGTTTCCGGGATGGGCGCGGGGCTGTTGGGCGGGAAGAACTCGTTGACCGGGAACTTCACGTGGCGGAAGATCTCGCAGGGATCGTCCTCGCAGCCGCCGCAGGTGCACTCCTTCTCCGGCATACAGTAGTCATATACCGGCATCAGGAGCTGGGAGTCCCGCTCCAGACGGATGATCGAGAACTGGCCCAGGGTAACATAGATCCGCTTTCCATCATTGCCGAAGCACAGGTCGCTGCCGAAGCAGGCGCAAATGCACGGCGGGATTTCGGTCAGTTCACAGTCGCAGGGGCGGCACTCGCAGACGTCCACCAACTTCATATTGAGCACGATGGGGTCTACCGCCTCCACCACGGCGGTGGGCAGGTTGGTTTTGCCGATGTTCTGCTCATCCATCCCCTCAAACGCCACCTCGGAGGAGAACACCTTGGCGGTGCCCTCGCTGCCGAAGAGAATCACCCGCTTGTCAAAGACACACAGGCCGCAGACCTCCACAGGCCGGGCCGCGCCGATGAACGCGTCCGCAGTCACGCGGTAGTAGTAGCGGACATCCACAGTGTAGAAGCCCCGGTTAAAGCCGATGGGTTCCACATCAATGTACACGTACAGCAGCTCCGCCTTGCCCGCCTTGATGCTGATGGCGCGGTCGATTACCGCCTGGCAGTTCTGGGTGGGGTAAAAGCGCAAATCCTCGATACAATCCTTGTCTTTGCAAGAATCATAAATCTTCTTCGTGTGTATGCACACGGCCTCGCGGATACAGGCAGTATCCTGCACCGGACCGGGCATGACCTTCTCAGGCATTACAATACCTCCTAGCAGAGTATTCAAAAGGCCCTTCCTTCCCCGCTCTATTCTATGAACCACCGCCCATTTGGTGCGGAGGCGGAGCGGCGGGCCGGAATGAAAAAGGGACCCAGGCCATTCTATGGCCCGGGTCCCAAAGCCGTGACACTCAGCGCGGCAACACTGTCTTCTTCTTTCTTCTGTGGGCAGACAGCAGATCCCCTGCAATCAGCGCTCCGCAGGCGGACAGCAGTACCGCCCCGATCAGGAGGGCGCAGTTGAGGAAAAAGCGCTCCGGCATGATCAGAATGATTTCATCCGTGGCAGGATTAAACAGCCAGTTGTCTTTGCCGGGAAAAAAGACCGCATGAAAGACGGTAAAGGCCCGGCTGAAGTCCAGCGCCGCCAGGGCGCCCACCGCCAGTACCAGACCGGCGGCCAGCACCCCCGCCCAAAACCCCGGTCCTCGGCCCGCTGGGCGGTAAAACTCCAGCCGGTGCAGCCGCCTCAGGAGGAGGAGCAACGCCGCAGACACAGCCGTAACGCCCAAAACTAAAAAGTCCGCCCGAAAGAGCACCCGGACATCTGCAAAGTGGCTCCGCCCCGACTCCGACCAGGACAGCTCTCCGGTCCCAAAGGGCGTTCCGAGAACGCAGAAGTCCAGCACCTCGTCGTAGGCCTCCCGTATGACCTCCTCCGGCCATCCGGTACGCTCAGGCAGGCGGAGGGCATCGATCTGTATATAGTAAAAGGGCCGGAACAGGATCGGCACCGCAATGGATGCGCTGAGCACCAGCAGGGCCAGAATGACCGTCAAAGCCGCTGTGGCCAGTTTGGAGGAACGCATTTACAGTCACTTCTTTCTCACAGAAAGGGTTATCAGCACCTGAGAGGGCAGGTAAAAGAGCCACATGCCCACCTGGGCAAAGGAAAAGAGCGGTCCGGTATCGACCACCGGCAGGAAGGCCGCCAGATTGTGCAGGCCCACGCAGAGGTCACAGCCCACAAAGAGCAGCAGCCCCAGCCCGAAGCACCGCCCCCGTCGCCCCAGACGCAGGGCGGACACCGTGTTGCAGGCCAGCTCCGCGAAATAACAAAGGGTCACAGCCGTCAGCGGCTCCAGCGCCCTCAGGAGCGCCGCAACCGCCAGGGCCGCAACCGTCAGCCCCACGCGCAGCGGCCACAGCAGGCCAGCGCCCCAGCGGTGCAGGCGCAGCAGGTAAATCGCCTGTACCACACAGAAGCAGGCCACCCCCGCCAGGTAGAAGGAATCAAGGATCAGGAGAAACCAATCCGCTGCCAGCGTAAAGGCCAGCGCGGCGCACACCAGGCGCCCGTCCTCCGTTCCGGCCCGGTCCAAGGCCGCCAAGAAGCACAGAGCCACCGCCCCGTATTTCAGCAGGAGGGCCCAGCCGCTCCCCGGCCGGAGCAGATCCAGCGCCAGAAATCCGAGATAAAGCGCCGCCTCCGCCCCGAGGAAGCATCCGGTCTTTATGCGCCCCGCCAAATCCCGTCCCCCCTCCCATATGAAAAGCATTATACAACGGCGGGCCGCGCTTGACAAGAAGCACGGCCCGCCGTCCGGTGTATTTATCGCTTGAACCGCTCTAGAAGCGCGGCCTCCCAACGGTCTCCATATTTCAGGCAGACGGCGAAGACGGCCACTCCGGCGGCTCCCAGCAGAAGCATCGCCCACACGGGAATTGTGAGCACCGAGCCGCCCAACGCACAGGCCACCAGAAGGCCCCAGGGCCGTGTGAGCAGTACGATCAGGAAAAAGCGGTGCAGCGGGATGTCGGTCAGCCCCGCCAGAATGCAGATCAGGTCGTCTGGGAAAAAGGGAAAGAGAAAGACAAGGATCAAAAAGATATCCCGCTTCCTGCGTATAACCTCCAGGTACTTGTCCGCCACCCGTTGGTTGACCAGCCGCTCCACAAACCGCTGCCCCAGTACACGGGCCAGCCAGAACACAAGGACGGAACCGCCCGCCACTGCCAACCAGGTCATCAGGAATGAGGGCCACATTCCAAAGAGCACCGCCCCAGCCAGCGCCGTCACGTTGCTAGGAATGGGTGCGATCACCACCGAGAGCAGTTGAATCAGGAAAAAGAACAGGTGGGAATAGGGCGCAAAGCGTTCTATATAATTTCGCATCTCCTCCAACGAGCCAACGGAGGAAAAAAAGCCCGTCTGCCAAAGCAGGAACGCCCCGCCGCCCAACAGGAACACAGCCAGGAGCAGGGTCAGCAGCCATTTATGTCGTTTCATGTCGGTCTGTCGCCTCACCAATCGAATTGTCTATAGGCTACCACGTTTTGGCTCTCTATGCCAGAGGAAATTCCTTAAGATTTCTTTATAAAAACAAAAAACCCACACCAATAGGTGTGGTTTCTGCCTCAGGACCCTTTACCGCTCGCTGTAAATCACCTGGTCGTCGCTGCCAAAGATGAGGTCATCCACGTCGGAAGCGCCGATGCTGTTGTACCATACCATACTGTACCAGCCTCCTTTCTTTGATTGATAATTTTAGTATATACGCTCTTGGGGGAAAATGCAAGCCGTCAATTATAAACTTTACACAAAATTCACATATTAATTTTGGCTGATCCGTCACTCTCCTCCGCCAAATGGCCGACGCGATAGAGTATGGAGTTTTCGCCGGCGGGTACGGCCCCCCCAATATCAGCGCCAAAGATTTGCGGGAATAAAAAATCCCGAAGTCTTTACCGGTAAAGACTTCGGGATTTGAAGTGCTAGATCAATCTGGATATTTACAGCCCGGAAGATCCGGCCTTCTGGACGGTGGGGTAGTGTCAAGGAATTTTCGCAAAATGGTTTGCAGGCCCTGGCATGAGAGAAGTCAGCCAGCAATGGAGGCGTCCTCAAGGGCAGCCTCCAGGTGCTTCATGTTCATGTACTTCTTGTTGCCCCACTGGGTGCCGGCCACATGGCGCAGCCGGGCGCAGACCAGCATGAGGGCGGAGTTGCCGTCTGGGAAACTGCCCACTACACGAGTGCGGCGGCGGATCTCCCGGTTGAGCCGTTCAATGACGTTATTGGTACGGATGCGAGTCCAGTGTTCGCTGGGAAAATCGCAGTAAGTCAGCGTTTCCTCAATGCCATCCTCCACCTTCTTGGCGGCCTCTTTCAACTTCATAGAGCGCAGTTGCTCCACCACGGCTTTGGCTTTCTCCCGGGCAGCTTTCTTGCTCTCCTGAGCATGGATCGCTTTGAGCATCTTTGCCACCAGCTTCACCTTGGAGCGAGGCGTTACGGAGAACACATTGCGGTAGAAGTGCACAGTACACCGCTGGTACTTGGCCTCTGGGAATACTTCTCCCACAGCTTCCAGCATACCAAGGCATTTGTCTCCAACCACCAGTTTAACCCCGTCCAGGCCGCGGCCGCGCAGCCACTGGAAGAAGCTGACCCAGCTGGACTTGTCCTCTTTCATCCCCTCGGCGGCACCAAGAACCTCACGGTATATTCGCTTCTACAATGAAGTACGGCCTCACCAAACGCTGAATTATAGGACACCACAAGCATTTGAAGATGCTTACAAACCTATTTTATCGGAAAATGATGTCTAAATTTCTGACCGATATAAAAATATTGTTTTTCCGTTTGAGAAATTTTGAAAAACAAATTAGGAGATGCAAGAAGCGGAAAGCCCCTTGTCACAAGGCTTTCCGCATACGATGAGCCCCGCTTTTCGATAAAATAGTTCGAAAAGCGGGGCTCATTCACCTTTTTGCCTGCCTGTATTCTTTCCAATGCAAACACCATATTTGGAGTCCGTTCAAAAAAGCCGATATCTCTTTTCCAACTGAGTCCGCATTTGCAGTGGAACAGACCGATAAACTGTTGCTTCATCTTCCGGCCACAATTGGGGCAGACCCGTTTACTGCTCATCAGTGTTCCTCCAGCTGGGTGGTGGAAGCGTCCGCACAGGAAATGCCATACTGCCGGAGCAAATCTCGCGCACGCGCCTCCCCGTCTTGGCTAATTCGTATAGGAGCTTTTCCACAGTCATTAAGTACCAGCCCCGCCGCATCCAACCGGCTCAGCGCGCTGCGGTCGTGGCCCTTCCAGGTCAGGCGGAGCTTCTCGGCCGTTCGGATCGGTTTATGCCGAATCTCTTCGGTAGGGCATTCCTGCCAAGAAGTCAGATACAAAAGCATTAAAGTCAGCTCGTCAATAATCTTGTCCATATCCTGCATCTGGCTGACCCTCCAGCATTTCAATCCTGTGGTCTCCCACCAGGGATTTCATCATTTGTATTGCACTGGCGTTGAGCCGCAGCAAGCGCTCACTTTGGGGAACGCCCTGCCGGATCAGCTCTGCATTAATGCTCTCCAGGTTTGCCAGAACAATCAACTGGTGAAGGCTTGCCTCATCGCGGATGTTGCCTGGGCTGTCAGGGTGTGCCTGCCTCCATTCTTTTGCGGTGATGCCGAACAGGGCTACATTCAGGACATCAGCCTCGCTGGCAAAAGTAAAGCTCTGACGTTGTGGGGTGATGTCCGGAGGGATCAGCATATCCTTGATCGCATCGGTATGGATCCGATAATTGATTTTGGCCAGTGTCCGGTTGAGATTCCAGCCAAGGGCAAGCCGGCTGTTTTCATCCGCCTTTAGCCGCTGGTAGTCCTTGATGATGTATAGCTTGAACTCAGCAGAAATCCAGGAGGCAAACTCGAAAGCAATATCCCTGTGCGCAAATGTACCGCCATATCTCCCAGCTTTAGAAAAGATCCCGATTGCGCTGGTCGCGTCAACCCACTTTTTCGGAGACATGGTAAACGTGTTAGACCCAGCCTGGATCCTAAACCCGTCGAATTCGACGGGTTTAAATTCCGGATTGTTGAGCTGCTCCCATAACCCCAGAAATTCAATTGTGTCCCGGTTCCGCATCCAATTCTTGATCACATCATCCGGGGCGTCGCTCTTATAGCGTGCAATATCTGTCAGGGAGATGTAGTCGTTCTCATCGCCGCTGGAAACGACGGCAATATCTGTCCCTTTGGCATGAATATGATCTTTCATAGGCTTCTTTGACGCCATGCGCTCACACTCCTTGTGCAATGATCTGATCCAGCAGCCCTTGGCAGCCCGCCAGCACATCCCGCCAGGTGGCATCGAAATCGTCGGTGTACCAGGGGTCCGCTACCTCCTGCTCCAGGCGGCCCGCGTATTCCATCAGCAGGTGCATCTTGTCGTTGAAGTCGCCGCCGCAGATGCGGTACATGCTGCGGAGGTTTGCCCTGTCCATCCCAATGAGCAGGTCGTATTCCTCGTAGTCGCTGTTGCGGAGCTGCCGGGCGGCATGGCCGCTGCAGGAGATACCGTGTTCCGCCAGCTTCCGCCGGGCAGGCGGGTAGACCGGGTTGCCGATCTCCTCCCGGCTGGTGGCCGCCGAGGCAATCTGAAACTGGTCCTCCAGGCCCGCCTTCTTCATCAAGTCCTTCATAATATACTCGGCCATTGGGCTCCGACAAATATTGCCGTGACACACAAAAAGGATCTTCCTCATGCTCCAGACACCCCGCTGATACTGTGTTGCTCTCAGTATAGCAGGAATCTAGCTGTTCGTCGAGTGCGGAGTGCAGCCATGCCCCGGCCTGGATCTGCCCCAACAGCTCCGCCTTGGTCCAGCGGTGCTCCAGCGCGGCCCGGAGATACCAGGCGCGCTCCCGACTGACCTCACAGCCCTCCAAAATGGCCGCATTCTGCGTCCAGCCCAGCTTCAGGGCCAGCGCCCGCAGTTCCTGGCTATCTGCATATGCACGGTAAAATTCCCGCATCCGGCGCAGGTTGCGTGGGGAGAAGCCCTTGGCCTCCGGATAGTTTGCCTGGAGATACTCAGCGGCCATCACCGCCGCGCCCTTCTCCGGGCGGGCACAGACGGCCCTGCCAATCTCGAAGTACAGCTCCATCTGGGGCAGTCCAGCGGCCATGAGCTGATCCAGTGTCCCATACATAGCGCTGTAATCTGCGGGTTTCCGGGTATTCATGCGCTTCTCCTTTCCGGCGCCCCGCGCCTCATTTGATCTGGCCGCAAAAGGGAGCACAACGCTTGTTGCGCTGTGCTCCCTTTCATCGTCAACTATATGAGTGTTTGAAAGATGCCGCTCTCCAGAGCCACCACATCCTCCAGTGGGATCTCCGTCCCGTCTGTCAGAATCAGAATCCGCTCCAGTTCCCGGAACTTCTTCAGCCGGCCGGTGGCGGTCAGGTAGGCCCCGCCCTCTTTCCGCGCGTCCGGCTGAAACCAGGTGACGGTGAGCTCCGGTTGCTCGTCCATATGCTCCAGCAGCACCACCTGCCTCCGATCCAGCTCTGCCCGGACATCCTCGGCCAGCTCCATGCGCCGCTCCGTCCGCCGGGCGGTCTCCGCAAGGGCGGCCCCGTGGCCGCTCAGAGCGGCGAATGGGCTGAAAATCGCGGCCCGGTCGCGGATGGGCATCCGGGGGTGCCGCCTGGAGGTGGGATGCGGGAGGTTTATGATGTCGTCGTATGGCCCACTCATGCCTGATGCCCTCCGATTGTTTGGTTGCGCTCTTTGGCCGTGGCGCCATCCTCCAGGTTCATCCCCTTGAGGATGGCGTTCTTGCCGTACCGCTTCTTGATGCCCAGCATGGCCTCCTGGAGCTTCCGCTCCCGGACATGGGCAGCCTCGCCCCCCTGTTCCTGTTGTTCCCTGATGGAGTAGTCGGTGAACAGATCCAGCTGCTCCGCCTCCGGTCCCTTGGGGGCCTCCGCCTCGTCCAGCAGCTTGTTGGCGCTGATGCTCAGACGGCGGATCAACAGGTTCTTATCCACGATCCGGTCGTAGAGGGCCGCCGCCGCTTTCTGCAAGTCATTGGCGGACGAGGTGTATGTGAAATTCTCCGTGCCCACTGCGTGCTTGGGGATGCTCCGCCCGTAGCGGTCAGTGGTCACCGGGCCGTGGTAGTTCTGACGGCGGCCCGGGTCGTCCAGATTCTCCCGGTCGTAGCCCACGGTGAGCACCAGTTGGTTGGTCACCAGCCGCTTGTCTACCAGATCCAGCGCCAGGGCATCCGCCATCTCCCGCACCACCAGACGGGCCTTGTCAAAGTCATAGGGGCACTGGAGCACCTGGCCGGAGACGATGCTCTTGTTCTCCGGCTTGTATGCCTTCACGTCTGCGATGGTGCAGGGCTCCCAGCCCCAGGCGTGGTCGATCAGAATCTCCGCGTTGACCCCGAACAGCTTGTAGAGCAGTTCCTCATTGTGGTAATCTGTAGGCTTGCCAATGGAGCACCGGGCGATGTCCCCCATGGTGTACAGGCCGTTGGCCTCCAGCTTGCCCGCGTAGCCCTTGCCCACCCGCCAGAAGTCCGTCAGGGGACGGTGTGTCCAGAGCAGCCGGCGGTAGCTCTCCTCCGTGAGTTTGGCGATGCGGACGCCGTGCCGGTCGGCCCGGATGTGCTTGGACATGATATCCATGGCCACCTTGGCCAGATACAGGTTGCTCCCCATCCCCGCCGCGGCGGTAATGCCGGTGGTGTTCAGAATATCCAGCAGGATGGTCTGGGTCAGCTCCCGAGCCGTAATTTTGTAAGTGTCCAGGTAGTGGGTCAGATCGATAAACACCTCGTCGATGCTGTAGGGGAAGATATCCTCCGGCGCGACGTATTTCAGGTAGACGCTGTAAATCTTCGTGCTCCAGTCGATATAGTGGGCCATCCGGGGCGGGGCGACCAGGTAGTCCAGCGCCAGGGCGGGGTTTCCCCTCACCTCCGGATCGTTCCAGGAGGCGCCGGCAAGCTGCCGGCCGGGGGCCTGCCGCTGCCGCCGGAGGTTGACCTCCTTGACCTTCTGCACCACCTCGAAGAGCCTAGCCCGGCCCGAAATGCCGTAGGCCTTCAGGGAAGGGGTCACGGCCAGGCAAATGGTCTTGTCCGTCCGCCTCTTGTCCGCCACCACCAGATTGGTGGTCATGGGATCCAGCCCCCGCTCCACGCACTCCACCGAGGCGTAAAAGCTCTTCAGATCGCAGCAGATGTAGCACTTCTCCTTCACGCCCCGGTCACCCCTTTTCATCTTAAGTATATCACGGGCGCTGTCCAATTATCGGTTCCAGCCCAGCACGGCGTCCAGTTCCTCCCGCTCTGCCTCCGGGAAGTTCTTCCGGATTTGTTCATCGATCAGAGCCTTGTACTCCTCCGGATCCATAGAGTAGGCAGAGGAGACGTGGCCATAGCCCCACAGGGCCTCTGGGGTGGAGTAAACAGAGATGTGCCAGCCGTACTCCTGCCCCCGCTTGTTCCGCCTCCGTCGGAAGTCCCGGATGAGCAAGTAGCCACCCATCTGCAGGTCAGTCACCGTGCCCTCGAAGTTCTTCTCCCCGCTCTTGCCGAATCCGGCCTGCCGCTTGAGCTCAAAGGAGAACCACTCGTCTTTGGTCAGGAACTGATCCATGATCCGCTTCTGCCGCATGGTGGCCAGTTCCTCGTCCCAGCGGCTATCGAAGTCGTAGCCGTCTCTCCGCCAGTTGGCAAAGTGCGGAAACCAAGCCCTGGAAATAAACCCAGCCTTTCCGTCGAAAAATTTGCCATAGGCCACCGTTCCGCTGCGGGCGATCAGCCGCCGCCACTCCCACGGATCCTGTGCCTCGTCCCCCGTCCACCAGTAGAGGTCGGAGGTGTTCTCCTCCGCGGAGAAGCCGTCTACCTCGTTTTTGAACAGGGGCAGGAAGCCCACCTCGTCAATCCAGCCGATGAGCTCCTCCCAGCTCTGGATGCGGCTGGGGTCATCCCAGTCCAGCCCCCGCATGATCCACGCGCCGTCCTCAACCGCCATCGTACCGCCTCCCTGGATTTCTTCAAGCCGATTATAGCACATTCGTTCTATCCACTCCATAGTGGTGAGATATTTTCTTGGACAGAGAGCCGCAAAGGAAAAGGCGGCGGAGCCGCCGCCCTTTCCCTTACGGCCTTCTGCTATAGGATCTGCACGATCTGTTCCCATAGGAGAATATGTTTGGTATCAATGGCTTTGTTGCCGTGGTAGTGCCCGAACAGCCAGTAGTGGTATTGTGCCCGCTCTTTGACCTCCTGGAGGAAGTCCGTCAGGTGATCCGCCACATTGTGCCGAGAGAACTGGAGGGCGATGCTGGTGGGGGCGCAGTGGGTGAGGATGTAGTCCACCGCCCAACCGTGGGCGTCCAGGTTTTTACGCGCCTCCGCATACTCCTCATCCGAGGGCAGTTCCTCCCTCCACCAGGACAGGTGGTCAATGCGGAATCGGGTGTGCTCTTTCTGCTTCAATGTCAGGTATTTCCGCTCAAAGTTGGGATCGTCCAGGCTCAGGATGCCGTCCTCAATGTCGTGGGAGGCCGCCCCGCCCATAGTGAAGAAGGTACGCCCGGCCAGCTCAAATACCTGCCCCCGCATCAGGTGGAGCACGTGGGGCCGGATGGGCTGCACCCTGCCGCCGTGCCAGTTCTCTATCGGGTATTTCACAAGGGCATCGTAGTTTTCATGGTTTCCCGAGACGAAGGCCACCGTGAAGGGCAGCCCTTTCAGCCAGTCCAGCGCCTCGTCATCCCGTTCATCTCCGAACCACACGCCGCCGAAGTCTCCCAGCTGGAGCACCACATCCTCCTTGGTGAGTTCCAGCCCCTCCGGGAAGTATTCCGGGCGGAACCGCTCAAAATTCCCGTGGGTGTCGCCTGTAGCGAAGATCTTCATGCCGTGATACATCTCCTTTTTGGCTGGTTGACCACCTGCTCGATCTCCCGGCCATCCCGGAAGGTCACCTGGATCTTCTCCCGGGAGAGCACCGTCACCTTCTCCAGCAGCTGGTGGATGACCTCCTCGTCCCACTCCGTCATCGCCGCTGTCATATGCTCCATGGCGGCCGAGACCGCCCGCAGACGGTTCTGGAGCCGGCCCTGCTCCTGGCAGGCCCCCTCCAGCTGTGCCTTCCGTTCTTTGAGACGGGCGGTGGACTCGGACAGCTCCCGGAACCGCCCCGTATAGTCCTCTGCCGGGTTGGCTGAAGCCTCAGCCAGCAGGCTGTTGAACTGGCTGCTCAGTTCCTCCAAGGCCCGGTCGATGTCCGCCAGGCTCATACTCTCACCCAACATCGGAGCAAGCTCCCACTCCATGACGGCGGCGAGCTGCCGGGCCAGGGTGTCGCGATCCAGCATGACGGCATTGACGGCGGCCAGGATGGCCTGCTGGAGCGGTTCCTCGTTCAGGGTGGGGGACTGGGTGCAGAACTTCTTCCCATAGTCCAGGCGGCTGACGCACCGCCATACGGGGCGCTTGACTCCGCGCTGAGTCCACACGCACCGCCGGTAGGCCGTCCCGCACTCCCCGCAGAACAGCAGGTTGCTGAGGACATGCTTGCCGCTGTACTTGCCCCGACCGGTGGGGGTGCTCTTTCGCATGTCGCCCGCCTTGGCGTTCCGCCGGGCCATCTCCAGCTGGACAGCGTCGAAGGTCTCCCGGCTGACGATACCCTCATTGTGGTTTTGAATCAGGTATTGGGGGAGTTGTCCGGTGTTGGGGATCACCTTTTTGCTGATGCAGTCCTGGATGAAGGTCTTCTGGAGCAGGACGTCCCCGCAGTATTTCTCGTTGGTCAGGATGCTCCTGATATGGGATGCCATCCACTCTGCTTTTCCGGAGACCGTGGGAATTCCCTGGCCCTCCAGGGCCGCCTTGATCTCCCGGATGCTGTCCCCGGCCAGATAGCGGTCATAGATGAAGCGGACGGTCTCCGCCTGCTCCGGCACGATCCTTGGCTTGCCGTCGGGGCCCTTCTCATAGCCCAGCAGCTGCTTGTACTGCATGGCGACATGGCCGGATTTCATGGCCTGACGCTTGCCCCAGCGCACCCGGCTGCTGGTGCTCTCGCTCTCGGCCTGGGCGAAGGCCCCGTGTAGGGTGATCAGGAACTCGCTCTCCGGGTAGATGGAGTTGATGTTCTGTTCCTCGAAGATGACTGGTATACCCAGGCTCCGCAGCTCCCGGGTGAAGTTGAGGGTGTCCACGGTATTGCGGGCGAAGCGGGAGACGGATTTAGCCAGAATCATGTCGATCTTCCCCTGCCTGCACTGGCGGATCATCCGCAGGAACTCCTTCCGCTTACAGGTGGAGGTGCCGGTGATGCCCTCGTCCGCGAACACCCCGGCCATGGTCCAGCCCGGTTCCTTCATGATCTTCTCGGTGTAGTAGGAGAGCTGATTTTTATAGCTGGAGAGCTGCTCCTCGCTGTCCGTGGACACCCGGCAGTAGGCCGCCACCCGCAGGTGGCGCCTCTTCTCCTGTTCCTGGGGAGTTTCCACTTTGGCCGGAATGACGATGACGTTGGGCGCGGTATCGTTCATGTGTAATTTCCTCCTTCCAAGGTCTGGTTATTTTTCAGCAGGACGGTGACTGTCCCGTTGCTGACGGCGATGCGGCGGACGCTCTCATGGAGCAGTTCCTGCTCCAGTTCCATCATAGGCCGGCGGTTTTGAAACAGCCTCCGAAGGCGGAGGGTTTCATACTCCTCCGGCCCGATGGCATTTAACTGGAGGGCGGCCAGCCGGAAGGCCAGCCTTCTGGCCCTAGTCTCGTCTACCGGCGGGCAGTGCAGGAGCTCGTCCAGTTCTCGGCGCAGCTTATCTACTTCTGACAGCGGCTTGGCCTCTGGGACTGGGCAGGCAATAAGCTCCGGGCGCTGGATCAGGCGGTTCAGGAGGCCCAGCACCTGCCGTTCCACCCAGGCCGGCGGGCTGCCGCCGCACAGCTTCCGCAGTTCCTTCTGGGCTGGGCTCTTTTGGCAGGGCGTTGTCCGCTCCTGTCGCCGTGCCTGCACCATGTGGAACTGCCCCTCCGGGATGATGGATGGGAATCCACCCTCGCCGGTGTACCGGCGGTCTGCCAGAATGCGGGCCGCCATGTTCTTGTTCCAGGGCTTGTCTCCATCGTAGGGGATGCCCCGCTCCTGGAGCTTGTCCACCAGAGCGTTGTAGCTGGCCCCGGCCAGGTAGCTGTCGTAGATCCAGCACACCGTCTCCGCCTCTGCCGGGTGGAGCACGATCTCCCCGAACTCCATTTTGTAGCCGAAGGGCCATTTCCGGTTGCTCCCCATCACCGCACCGTCCGTTCTATGGGCTCTGTCAGCTCCAGGCCATTGACCAGCCGGAACCGCAGGCGGTCGTTGCTCTCCACAATGATCTTGTCCACGAGCTCGCGGAACAGCTCCCCATCGAAGGCGTCCAGGAAGTCCGGCCCAGCCTCCAGGGCTTCGAGCAGCTCCTGGGTCCGCTGGATCGTCTGATCCTCCTCGGACTCCAGGAATCGTTCCTTCTCCAGCTTTGTAGCGCGGAGTTGTTCCGCCAGCTCGTTCCGGCGGGAGATAAAAATATCAGGATCAACGAGGCCCTGCTGCTTAAGCTGGGCCAACAGTCGATCCTGACGGGTAATGTCTGCAATTTTCTGGTTGAGTGCCACGATGTCCAGGCTCCAGAGCAGCTTGCCCTTCCGGGCGCTCTGGAGGTCTGCGAGTAGTTGATTGAGGATAAGCTTTCCCTTGTGGCGTAGTTTGTGGTACATACGAAAGAATGCGCATTCAACTTCTAGCTCTGGTATTTGCCGAACCAGGCAGTTATCACGTGATTTTTCGTGGTTACTACACATCCAGTATCCAGACAATCCTTGGGGCTTGCGCTTGAATACAGCACCACAGTCACCGCAGAAGATGTGCTGCGCAAACGGCGAGACATCCTTTGACTTTGGAGGAATACGGGAACTCTTGACGCCCAGGAGCTTCTGTACTCGCTCAAATATATCCTGGCTGATAATCGGTGGATGGGTTTCTTTCCAGATATACTGTTTATGTTCGCCGCTGTTCCGCTTCTGCTGGCGCGGTAGTGCCTCGGTCATATAAGTCTTCTGAAGGTGAGAGTCTCCAATGTATTTTTCGTTGCATAGAACATAGCGGACGGAGGTCACTTGCCAGTAAGGCTTCTTGTCCCGTGTTGGGAACCCATATGCAGTGACTTCCTTCGCGATATCATCCATGCTATGGCCTTGCAGATACCGATCGAATATGAGGCGGATAATCGGGGCCTCGTCAGTATTGATTTCCAGTTTCCCATTCACCAGGTTATACCCGAAAGGAGCTTTACAGGTGGAGAAATGCCCGTTTCTCATACGCACCTGGTAACTCCATCGCATGTTATCTGAAATGCTTTCGCTCTCCTTCTGGTCCATCATGGCGAAGATGGCGGTGAGAAACTCTCCGGCCAGCTCAGAGGTGTCGATGCCCTGCTCCTCGAAGCACACCCCGACTCCCAGAGCCTTCAGCTCCCGGACGGCCTCCAGGCACTCCTTGGTGTTCCGGGCGAACCGGGAGGAGGACTTCACCAGGATCTTATCCACCCGCCCCCGCCGGCAGTCCGCCAGCAGGCGCTGGAAGTCATCCCGCTTCTCCGCCGAGGTGCCGGTGATGCCCTTGTCTGCGTACACGTCCACAAACTCCCACTCCGGGTTGTCGGTGATGAGCTCCGTGTAGTGGGCGTTCTGGGCGGCAAAGGAGTTGAGCTGATCCTCCGAGCTGGAGCTCACCCGGGCATAGGCCGCCACACGGAGTTTCCGATCCCGGACAGGATCGCTGGGCGGGATGGTAATCACCTGGGGCGCACCGTTCAGCGCCAGGGAACCGCTGGTTTTCTTCTGCTCGTCCACGAAATCGCCTCCTGTCAGCAACACACAATACCAGCACATCCGCGAAATATCCATATCCAACCCCAACAAAAATTAGGGGGAAAATATGACATCTGCCCCGGTTTCCGTCCGGAGCCGGGCGGCGATCCTCCCGGCCTCCTTCCGGCTGACAAGGCCGGCGGTCTGGAGGTGGCGGAGGAGGTTTACCATCCCGATGTAGTTGATATTCTGGTTCATAACCAACCCTCGTTTCAGGCGGAGGCCGCTCCCCAATGGACAGGGAGCGGCCTCCACTTCCTATCTTCTGAAATCTTGGATTTCCAATAAGCAATCATTTCGCACCTGTATTCGACACTACTTCCCCAGGCGGCAGGGCGGCAGCAGACGGACTGCGCTGGCGCGCATCACGGGAATCTCACCCCTCCGAGGATCTCTCCGAGCTGTCCCCATTGCTTGATCCCGGTATCACCCGGGGCTGTGGCTGGACAGGAGTATCATTATCAGATTGCTGACGAGGGTTGGGCCGGGTAAACCAGCCGCAATGCGAAACAGCCCGCCACAGGCTGCTTTGTGGACGGATGGGTACCGCTCTGCACCTTTCTTGGCCGTCTTTGATGCGGTTTCCCGCACAGGTGGTCTTGGCGCATCCTCCAGCGTCGCTTCAGCCCTCCTCCCGGAGGGGCCTCTCGTCAGCGGACGTATCCCGCTGCCGGATATGAAGTTTTCAAGGAGCAGGGCGGGAGATAACGGATCACCGATATTCCCAATACAGGGCAAACTGGGCCAGGATACTGTTCATCACCTGAAGCTCTTCCCCTTTTAGGGGTTGGCGCAGCTTCACAAGCAGTGCTTGTTGAATTGGTGAAAGTGTATGGCTCTCAATGTGGAACCAGTCAGCCAAGTATATTCCTCCAGCGTAACGCCCCCGCACGAGTTGGATCGGATAGTAGCAGGAGAGAGCCACCAGATCAGCACGGATCGTTCGCTCGGAAACACCGAACTGTTCCGCTAGATTGCTGGCCGTGTCATGCCTCCGTATACACAGAAGATGCAGGATCGCGCTTCTCCGTTCTGACGGAGTCATCTCTCTCACCGCCTCTTTTTGCCCTGTGCATCCGAGTATAACTGTTAAAGCGGAAAGGCCATTTCCGGTTAAAAAAAGTTTCTACACGATTTCGCAAAAATCAGCAGTATGCCTCATTTTAGAGCAACAGGATGATGCAATATGCACAGTTCTTGCAGTGGGCCGTAACAAAGGAAGCCGCACTGCTGTGGCAGATACTCCATAGCAGTGCGGCTTCCGAGTCAAGTCAAAACATTAAAAAATCAGTCTATCAGCTTATTGCTTTGTCTCCAGATATCCATTTTCTCAGCTTGGCCACTGAGCTCCTCACGAAAATCTGGATGGGCAATGGAGATGATTTTCTCTGCCCGCTCCCAGGTGGAAGCTCCCTTCAGGTTCACCATACCGTACTCCATCATCAGGTAATAAACCGCAGTGCAGGGGGGCAGTAGTGATGCTTCCTTGAGTCAGGGTAGGGACGATACAGCTCTTGAGTTGTCCGTTCTTGCCCGTCACGATGGAGGAAACTCTTGCCTCCCTTACATCTGACCCCACCACTTACCTCGCCACAGGTTTTGCTTTGTCCTCCAGGGCCAGCTCTTCATAAAGCTCCATGATACCAGGGAGGGCCTGATCCAAACTATATTGTACCACCTCCCGCCGCCCCGCTGCACCCAAATGCTCCCGCATGTCCTCGGACCCCATGAGCATTTGGATGGCCTCTGCGCAAAGCTCCTCATCCCCGTAGGGATAGAGCAAGCCCGCGCCGCTGCGCTGGAGCAGGTCCGTATGACCCTTCACGCCGCTGGCTACTACTGGAAGCCCAGAGTACATAGCCTCCATGATGTTGAATGGAAGTCCTTCACTCCGGCTTGCGGAGACCGCGATATCGGCCATCCGGTACCACGGCCCAATTGGGGATACATGGCCCGGGAAGCGCACCCTGTCCGCCACCCCCAAGCCTTTTGCCAGCGCCTTGCAGTCCTCCAGATGTTCTCCATCCCCCGCCAGGACCAGGACAGCTCGTCCTGGGAGACAGGCCATAGCCCGGATCAGTACCGCCTGGCTCTTCCGCTCTGAAAACTCGGCGGGATAGAGCATGACGACTGCGTCCTCCGGGATATTCAGTTGATTTCTCAATACTTCCCTTGTCAACTCCGGGCAGGCATCCAGCCTGGAGAAGTCCACTCCCACGCCTGGAACCGAGACAACACGTGTGCCCAATCTGTGCTTCTTCGCCAGGGCGTAGTCCCACTCGTTCATGGTGAACAGCAGGTCGGTCACAGAAGCCATCCATTTCTCTGCTGTCAGGAGCACTGCCTGCTTGAGCCATGGTGTCTCTTCATCAAAAAGATATCCATGCACCATACAGGCCACAGGGGGCCTTTTTTTCATGCCCTTTACCGCCACGCGGGTAAAAAAGGCAGCCAGGGAGGTGTGGGTAGAGATGAGGTCGTACTGCTCCTCCTCCATCATCCGGCGCAGAGTCCGGGCCGCCTGCAGGTTCTCCGCAGCCAGCATTTTCTTTCGGAAGGGGAGAATTTTCACTTCGTGAGCGTCCGGAATCACAGCCTCCGGGCCGCCGCAGGCTACGTGGACGGTCCAACCATGCTCACAAAAGGCCCTTAAATATGGGAGGTGGAAGTTTCGGATATGGGAGGCGGTTGACGCGGTGAAAAGCACCTTCTTCTCCATAGCCTGCCTCACCTCCCAGGCGCACTGCCACTTAGAGATTCATCGTTCAGGAACTTCCCCTTGAACAGGGTCATCCATAAGATTTTCAGATCGAAACCGAGACTCCAGTGCTCGATATAGTAGACGTCATGCTCAATCCTGGCCTTTATGGAGGTATCCCCCCGCAGACCGTTGACCTGGGCCCAGCCGGTAATACCCGGCCGCACCTGGTGCTTCACCATATACAGTGGGACTTCCTCCTTGAATTGCTCTACATAGTAGGGGACCTCTGGCCTGGGGCCTACCAGGCTCATATCCCCCTTGAGCACGTTCCAGAACTGGGGAAACTCGTCCAGAGAGCATTTCCGCAGAAACGCCCCGAACCGGGTCTTTCTGCTGTCCGTCTGACCGCTCCACCCGGTATCCTGTTCGTCATTCACCCGCATAGAGCGGAACTTATACATATAAAAGGGCCTTTTGCTCCGGCCAATCCGCTTCTGGCGGAAAAAGACAGGCCCTGGGGAGGAGAGACGGACACCTGCCGCGCAGAAGAGCATGACCGGCGAGGTCAGGAGCAGGAGCAAAGCGGAGCCGACGATATCCATGGCCCGCTTGCAGAAGGCGTTTCCCCAGTTATCCAGAGGGATGCGTCGGAGGTTCATCAGGGGGATTCCATTGAGGCTGTCGAACTGGGGATTAGAGGGCATGTAGTCGGCATAAAATGGGATGATGGAGAGCTTGCTCCCGGTCTTCTCACAGGCAGAGATGATTTGGGGCATCCGGTGGTAGTCCTCCACGCCGATGGCGGAGATCACCTCGTCCGGTTTCTGGCGTTCCAGCACCTTTTCCAAATGGTCATAGCTGCCCAGACACCGCAGACCAGCCATCTGTTTTGTTGTATGGTCCGCTATGTACCCGACAGGGTGGTAGCCCAGCTCCCGGTCCCGCTGGATTTCCTTCAGGTACTGCAGCGCGGTCTCCCCGCCGCCTACGATGAGGACGTGCTTCTGGTTATATCCTTTCTGACGGAAGTACCGGAGGAGCTTCCGCAGGACGATCCGCTTTCCGCTCAAGGCTCCTACGCTGATGAGGAAGAATAAAACAAAGGTCCAGCGGGAGTAATGAACCTCCCACTCCACAAAGAGCCAGCTCAGCAGTAAAACCATATCCAGCAGGCTGGCCTGCCACAGCCGGAATAGCTCATCCAGGAGTCTGGTTTTCCGGAAAGACTGGTAAAGGCCGAACAGTGCGTAGGTGAAGATTTGTACCAGAGTAAAGGCTGCGGCGAGCCACAGATAGTTCTGGAACGGGATGCCTGCCACGCCGCTTGGCATGAGGAAGAACCGGATCCAGTAAGCGATAGGAAGGGCAAGGAAGGTCAGGACCGCATCGCTGAGCACATTCAAATGATTGAGGAGTCTCTGATTTTCTCGGATCATATCTCTTTCTTTCAGGAGCCCATCCGCGCGATGAACGCCCTGGCCTCCTCATCCACTGTGATTTCTCCCATATTCTCCTGGTTCCAGGTATCCAGCTTCCACGCAATATACTGTACCCCAGTACGGTAGTCGTCAGTATCCTGTTCATATTGCTCCAGCAGGTCGAAAGCGGTCTGCCACGTCTCCGGGTCTGAGGAGACGTAGTCCACATACTGCTCCACCATATCCAGAGCTTCCTGTGTCCGGCCTGTGAGGAAGTAGTATTGGGCCAGATAGATGGGGATGGTGTTGGAGTCCACCTCTGCCAGACGTTCCGCGTACTCGTCCGCCTGTTGGCGGACAGAGGGATCCACATCTCCGGCGCTGCTGACGCTCAGCACATAAGACAAGGCGTAGTCCGCCCATTCAAACCGGTCCATGCTCACGGCCACGGTCAGGTCCTCTCCGGTAGGGTTTCCGTTGAACAGGCGCTGGGCATACATATTGCACCCCAGCAGAACGGCGTACACCCCGATCAGCGCGGAGGCGGCCAGACAGGAGGCAGTCTTTGCCATCTGGCTCAATTTGATTTTACTTTCCTCACAGCACAGGCTGATAAGGGCGAAGACCCCAAAGGCCATAGGCAGGTAGGGATAAGAGGAGAACACGACCTCTGTGGCGGCGTGGCCCGCCATGAATACCAGGGTGGCCCCCAGCGCGGGGACCAGGGGATGGACTACCGTCCTTTTTCGGGCACGCCACACTGCTGCGGCGCTTCCGCCCAGAAGGAGCAGGAACAGGGCAAGACCCACCACGCCAGTCTCCACCAGGGCCTGGATATAGTGATTATGGACGTATTTGGTCTCATAGTAGAAGGACTGCACGCTGCGGACGCCGTTTTCAAAGGCCCCCATACCCAAGCCGATAACCGGGCTTCTCTGAAAGAGCTTCAGGCCGTCCGCGAAAAAGACTACCCGCTGGATGGCGTTCTCGTTGGCGAAGAGGCCCTGGAGCCGATTGGCGATAAAGCCGGGGAGCAGGCGGTAACCCAGGGGGACAGAGCCGGAGGCTTCCTCATTCTGATATGTCACAGACTCCACCCGTACCGTCTCCGGCGCAGAAAAGTTGAAGTAGACCACCAGGCTGTCTTCCGGGACGGCGAACTGTGCTCCCGAGGCTTCGCCCCGGTAGAGCTCTGTGCTGGTGTGCATCATGGTCTCCTGCTGGTTCTGACTCTCAATGGTCACGGTGAGACCGGCATCCGCCTCTACGGCCAGGGTATAAGTTCCAGGCTCCGGGTAGGCGGCCCGGCGCAGTCCCTCTCCGCGCTGGAGAGAGACCGGCCCGGTGATGTTATATGCCGCCACGGCAAAGACTACCAGGGCGGCCAGGACGCCGCCGGTCAGAGCCAGGATGAGCTTTCCCCGGCCTTCCATATGCTTTGACAGCGGCCCTCCGAGCCAATGGTCCATCCCGCACAGGATGGCGGAGCCCACCAGAAGGCACAACAGGGGAATTGGCTGAACGCCGCTCCACACCTCGAAAGAGGTCATGGAGATTAGAGCAGCGCAGACCAGAGTAAGTACCAGGGTTTCCAGCATGAGAATCAGAAGACCTGCCCGTTTCTCCTTCTGTTCCAGCGCCAGAAGGGCCAGGAAAGCGACGGCGATGGTCCCGGTTGCCCCCATACTGAAGGCCAGCACGAAAGCCAGGGCATTGAGGAAGAGCAGGACCTGGTGTATGCGTTTTTCCCAGTTGGTTTTGCTGGACTGGATCAGTCCCAGGGAGAGCAGGACGGCGATTCCCACACATCCGGCGAACACGTTGGGATTTTCAAAAATGGAGGTCATGCGGACACCGGCCTCCACCCCTGAGAGAGCGCTGTAATCCTGGGTAAACCGCTCCAGGAGCGCCAGGACCGGGGTACTGATCCACCGGGTGGAGAGCATATCGATACTCACCAGGCTGGCCAGGGCCGCACAGGTCTCCAGGAGCGTGGCAATCCAGCGGCCCGGCTGCACACCCTTCCCGGGGGCGATGGCCAGCAGGAACAGGACCAGGCAGAAGGAGGCCAGGACTTTTAAGAATTCGTAGAGGGCGAATTTCCCAGACACGGCGTACAGCGTGGAGATCCCGTCCATCAGGACCACGGCAGCCAGAAGAAGCAGGGGGACACCCATCCGGTCCCGCAGCTGTGTAAAGCACAGGAAGGTCAGGATGGGGACCCCGACGGCCAAAACCATGGTTGCCGGCTTAATGGTAGAGGCGGAGCACAGGCAGACCATGAGAAACAGCACCGCCCCCAGGAAAAAGGGGAGGCTGGCTTTCCAGATCGTAAGCGGGGCTTTTATTGCTTGTTTTGTTTTTTCTGTAGCCAAAGATTTGGATTTCATATGCAGATTCCTTGTCAGGTAGTTTTCTGTCTGAAACGGGGGGCGGGGGATGGGGTGGTCTCTCACTCATCCCCCGCGCAGATCTGCCGGGAAACGCCCCCGTTCGGAAAGGAGAAAACCGTCCGTGCGGGTATTCCGCACAGTTGGTTTCCGTCTCTGGGAGATGGACAGAGACGGAAGAAAAGAACTCCGAAGAAAGAGTTCTTCCCAAAGCCCTTCACACAGCGGGAGGGCTTTGGGAAGAACGGGAAGGAAGGGCTTCCCGTTCTTCGGGCTTATAGGTACTTAGTTGTCCTCAATTAGTCCACGAAATTCTCGCAGAAGCGCATGAGGATCTGGGCCACCTCAGCGCGGGTTGCGCCGTTGGTGGGGCTCAGGGTCGTGCCGCTGGTGCCGTTGATGAGGCCCTCAGCGTTAGCCCACTGCATGGCGGTGAGCGCCCAGGAGCTGACGCCACCCACGTCCGTGTAGCCATTCAGGCTGTTGGACGCGCTGGTATCGTAGCCCTTGTACTGGGCATAGCGGTACAGAATGACCGCCATCTGCTCACGGGTCACGGTGTCGTTGGGCCCGAACAGGCCGTTGCCGTAGCCCGCCACGATGTCGTTGGCGGCCGCCCAGTTCACCGCATCGGTGTACCACTGGCCGGAGGTCACATCGGTGAAGCCGGCGCTGGAAGCACTGGGGGAGCCGTCCAGACGGTACAGGATGGTGACGATCATGCCGCGGCTAGTGGTCACATTTGGGCTGAACAGGTTGTCGCCGGTACCGGCCATGAGGCCGCGCTTATACACAAAGGACACGGCGTCATAGTACCAGGCGCCGGACGCCACGTCCGTGAAGGGCATGCCGCTGGGCTCCTCGGCCACGAAGGTGGCCTTGACGGTCACCTTGGAATTGGGCATCACGAAGGTGTACCGGGTATCGTTCACCTTGGTCAGCTCAACTTCCTTGCCACTCGTGTTCGTCACAGTGAGGGTATCCAGGACATAGCCATCATCCGGGCGAACCGTGATGGTCACGGTGTCGCCGGTCTTGGGGTTGTCCGGGCTGACAGTCACGCGGCCGTGGGTGGTGGAAGCTACCGTTACGCGGGAGCTGCTGGAGGAGCTTCCTCCGCCGCCTCCGCCTCCGCCGCCACCACCGTGGTCGCCACCGCCACTGCTGACGTAGGCGAAGGTAACAGCGACTTTAATGGGACCGTTGTTGGGAGTAAACTCACCGATGACTTTCTGTCCAGCGGTACTGCTACTGAAGTTCTCAATGGAAAACTTAGTTGCGTCATCACCAATGGTATAGGTGCCGCTGCTGACTTTATAGTCCGATTGGGGAGTAGCCGTTACGACCACCGTACTACCGACGGGGATCACATCGCCCCGTATACTATAAGTATCGTTACCGACTTTATAGGTCAGGTCGACATTACCACCGCTCACCGCGTCTTGCGTGATCTTGTAGTACGCATCAACATTACCGGACGCGGTACCGCCTTCCAGCACGATATTGCCGGTACCGCTCACCGTGGCATTGTTCTCGACCTCGACAGTACCCTTCGCGATGATGTCAGAGTTCAGGGTGACATCGCTCTGGATCTTCAGGACAGCGCCCTCCTCAACGGTGATGGTACCGCTGATAATGGGTCCTATACTGTGCTCATCGCTCTTGATGATGACTGTCGCGCCGTCCTTGACCGTGACACCGTTCTCACCAAAGTCGAGCATACCGGTAAGAGTAATGGTCTTCCCCGTCGTACCTGTCGTTGCAAAAGTTGTGGCCTTGGTCTCGTTCTTGATTTCACTAGGAACGGTGAGAACCACAGGTGCCTCCGCCTTGATGCCGTCGAGCACCAGCTGGCCGCTGACCTTGAAGGTAACGTCGTCGCCGGTAGTGTATGCCTTTACGGCGCCGCCCTTGACGGTCAGCTTGCTGTCAGATGCCACGACGATAGTATCCATGGTAAGGCTGTAGGTCTCGGTATTTCCGGTGTCGGTGTCCAAGGCGATCACATAGGTGCCGTTGGCGTCGTTGCCCACCGTATATGTACCGCTTACCGTAACATCGTCGTTCACCTTATAGGTCCCGTCGGATTCCACGCTCCACGAAATACCCGTTCCCGTTGCGGGAGCAGTATCTGTGTCGGCGGAGGCGGCAGACACCGGAAGCTGAACCATGGACACGATCATACAGAGCGTTAGGATTTTTGCCAGGAATCGCTTGTTCATGCCGATTGTCATTCTCCTTTCACTAGGCGAGAGTCGTTCCCGCCTTCGGGGGCCTGTTCAGATTGGCCCCCAAAGCCTTCTCCCACGGGCGGCTCCCTCGCCTGAGTCGGGAACCGCTGGTTAGGCCGCTCCACCCTAGGAGTGAATATCCATGTCATGTTCATCACCTCCTCTTTGCCCCGCCGGGTGGCGGGGATTGTATCGATCTACGAATCTCAATATCCTTCTATGGGATGAGGTAGATTGCAGCCACGGCTGTACCAGCGTTGTTCAGCGCCAGCACTACCATCTGCATTTTTTGCGGGGGAACGTCAGCGGTCACACAGGATACGCACTGGCCATCCTGCATACGGTAGACCGGCACTTCCTCTCCTACAGAGGCGAGAAACTCGAACGCAGTCTTACCGTCTTCCTGAATACTGAGCACAGGCTCCCGGTACTGGAGGGAGCAGTTCAGGTATATACCATCCCGGGGGCCATTCGGCATCTGGTACAGTGCCAGTGTCTGGGGCGAGACGGCAGCGAGTGCTCCACCATCCTCCAGGTAGAAGCCACGCTGAAAGTCTGGCTTGTCCAGCACCACTTCAGTTTCGTTCTCACCATCCAGGGCTTTGTAATAAAAGCGCTCGTTCTCCCGTATGTAGTCCCCGGTCAGATACAGGTACCGCCGCGCGGTGGCCGGGGAGACGATTCCGAAGCCGGTATCCGCCGCTGCATCCCCCCGGTCTCTCTGGGTGCTCAATCCTCGAAGCAACTGTTCCTTCTTGTTTTTCTCCTCCACCAGATAAATCAAAAACCCTACGGTAAAGGCTGCAATATCCAGGAAGAAGGCCACTGCCAGGCTGAACAGGGCCAGCCCACGGTTAGGGCTCCGCAGGTAGATGCCGGCTTGATCCACAGCATTGTGCTCCGCGATATACAGCCGGCTCAGGTCGTCCAGATGGTCCATGGCCTCTGTCCGGTCATAATTTCGCAGCAAGCTGTTTTCTGTGCCGGAATATGCCGGAAGCGTACCTATAGCAGACTTCAGCGCATCCAGCTTTTCCGTCCAGACCTCTTTCCAGTCCTCTCCGCTCCAATCAGAGGCGTTGCTCAACTCTTCCGTCTGCTCATCCAGTGTTTCTTCCGAGCTCTTTAATTCCGCATATGCCTGGATGTCCCGAATCATTTCATCCATGCCATCCAGGAGATCTGTATAGGTAGCGTCTCCTGCTCCACTTCCTGTTTGAGCCGCCTGGAGTTCTTCAAAGATATTGCGCGCCTGGTTCGCCAGATCCTCGGTATCAATGTCCTGCTGCAGCAGGCCGGACTGAATTTCCCGCAGAGCCGCTGTAACGGCAGTGCTGCCTCCGCTGGCGGAGGCGAGGGAGCCCTGATAGCGTCGGATAACGCCCAGGGCTTCTTCATAATCGCCCTGTTTCTGATTTAGTTCATTCCACTCCGTCCGCGCTTGCCTCCAGGCCGCAACAGCATCGTCGCGTGCCTCTTGTAGCGCTACAATATCGGAGCCAGGAGGGGCATTATTCAACATATCTTCTGCCTGCTGCACCATTTGGTATGCATTGTCGACTGCATCCTGTGACTTCGGGATCTGAATCTCCAACTGAGCAATCTGCTCATTGACCTGATCTTCCAGGCTGCCAAGAGTCTGTTCCGCCTGTTGAATCTCACTGTCCGAAGCTCCGTCGGCCATTGCTCGTTCCATAGCGAGGATGGCACTCAAAATCTCACTGTTTGCCGCAAAATCAACCTCTTCGCCTTCTTCGCCTTCGACATATTGCTTCCGATCCTGCTCCAGATTCAGTCCTTCTCCAACCGAAGCCTCCTGTGTTTCCAGCGCCGCCGCCTGCGTATACAGATCGCTTACCTGTCCGCCCAGCTCGTCCCGAAGCAGTTCTTGATATTCATCGACATAATCGCCTGCATCATACAGCTCGCTCCGGTACCCAGATTGGACCAGGAGTCTGCTCTCTGTGGGCCAGGCTCCCTCATATGCATAGCCGGATATGAAGATATAAGTAAAAACAGAAGAACAGCACAGGGTAACAAGACTCAGGCTGGCCAGGACGGTTCGCTTGGAGCAAGACCCCATCGTGTTCATCCAGAACGTCGGCAGGTAGAAATTCAATCCCAGCAGAATTCCCTGTACCCCAAGAGAAGCCAGGTATGCCTGCCACTTTCTCCTGGAACACGTAATCGGCCATGCCCTGGGCTGTGGACCACCAGGAGACCACCGCCAAGACAATCGTGGCGATCCGGAGAATATAGAGGGCTCCGGTCTGAGGGCTTCCGCCAGAGATTTTTCTCATCTTGTCCGTCTGATCCATCCGGATCCCCTCCTTTTTCGCTCCGAACGCGTTCCAATTCTGCGGACCACCACCTTGTCTTTTCGGCTGATTCGGGGCTGGTGTTCTCCGTACCGGTGCTGTAGACCTCCGGACGCCATTTCAATTTCCCTCTCCAGCGCCTCATTCATCACCTGAGTGACCTCCGGTTCCAGGGAATCCCCCAGGTCCGGCAGGAAGAAGAGCAGGAGGGACTCCAGCACCGAGCGCAGCGCGAACATACGGAGGACGCCCATCAGCAGCCCCATGCTGTACTGGACAATGAGCACGAAGATCAGACGCATGGAGATTTTCAGCAGGGAGCCATGCTGCAGACACTGCTTCAGAACCAGCCGGATCGCTTCAAAGGCCACCATGACCGCTATTATTCCGACCAGGATGCCCAGCGCATACCCGAAGAGGCTGCTGACAAAGCCCACCAGCTAATATCCATCCGTACCCGCCTGCTGGACAGAGAGCAGGAAGGGCACGATCATGATGAGGATAACGACCGAGGTCCCGTACTCGTCAAAAAAGTTCGGCCTGTCCCCATTTCCAGAAAAGCGCTTCAGCACGTATCGCGCAATGGCAAAAATAACGATAGCTGTAAAGAATAAAGCGAATAGGGCTAAAGCGTAAAACACAAGGGCGATGATGTTTGAGTGGTTCAGGAATTCGCTATCCCCCAATAACAGCTTGACGAATTCCTTGACTGAATCAATCCATGTGAATTGGGTCAGGTTTAAAAACGGGAGAAAGAGAAAGCAGAACAAGTACAAAATAAGGAATGCGCAGAACCCTACGTTTTCCGGCAGGAGAAGCTTTTTGCCGAAGGTTGCATCTATTCCCGTGCCTGGTCCTCCCGTGCCTCCTGGTCCTCCTGTACCGCCAGTTCCTCCTGGCCCTTTTGGTTCCTCCCCGCCGGGAGTGTCAGGCCCTTCCGGTCCACTGGGATAAGGGGGCACTACAATTGTCCGTCCCGGGCGCGAAAACTGCAGCAGCCGGGCACAGGCCAATCCTCCAAGCAGGAGGAATTCCATCAGAATCGCCACCGTCCACAGTCCGCACATACTGTTGAAGAACTGTTGAAAATCCGAAAGTGGTGAAGGAACCCCGTAAAAGAAAATATTGTACAAGAAACCGAGGAGTGAGACAAAGACCAGCCCTACCCACTGCAGCACTCTGTCCACAGTATCTCCGGAATACGCCGCGGCTTTTCCTGCGTTTCGGACCAGAGGCACAAACAGCAGCAGATTCAGACCCAGCAGGATGATATTGAGAACAACGGTAGCGGGGTCATCCAGATAATAAATCTGCTGGAGGGCAATGAGCACAACCGCCAGGGCGGAGACCAGGAACGGTCGGGCCCGGAGCCATACCTGCCGCAGTGTTCCCCATAGTCGCTCCCGCTTCATACCACCGCCTCCTCTGTCCCCGATCCAACCGTCTGGTTACTGCCTCGGACTGTTCCCGTACAACGCGATCAAGTGCTGGTCCGCGAACAGGTTGAACTTATAAAACTCGTCTGTAAAGCGGTAGGCTATCGCAAAGAAGTCATAGTTTCATAATATCCGCAAAACACTTCTATCTTGAATTTATAGAGTCCACTCGCTAATATCGTGGCTCGATTGCTTCCATTCCAAAACAGATCGGTGGTGGACTGCACAATAATCACAAAAAGATGTTCTATGTGTACAAAACTCTGTAATTTCCTCCATGGTTTTTGCTTTATAAATATCAATAAAGCAGTCTTCTTTAACCTCGAGATTTACGTTAAATTTTTCATTAAAAAAATGTGCATATGGAATCATAGGGCATGTATAAACTTTTCCATCCCGTAACACCTGCGATTCATTAAACTGGTAGCAACTCACCCACCTCCACTTTTCTTGAAGACCTGACAAATCAAATGGATGCTTAACGGAATGTTTAATGCCATGATAGTCAAGTGCACCAATTTCAGAAAAAATCCAAAGGCGAGCCCCACCTTTACACACAGGTGGATCGAAGGTTACCGGCACACCATGTCTTTCTGCTTGTTGGGTAATCCGTTCAATATCCAAAGGTATAGGATATCTTGTCATACGCACTTCTATTTCATACCTTCTCACTGCATCCCAGAAGTTATCATCGTTTCTTTCCCCTACTTTGGGCAGGAGCAGGCCGTCCGTAAACAAACAAATCGGGGAATCGGGGAAAACTTCTCTCGTTGCTTTCATATACTCGGTTACACGTGGATTTAAAAGTGGTTCTCCACCTTGCAACTTCATTAATCCAATCTTCCCGCCTGAAAGTTCAGAAATACGATGAATGTCTCTAACATATTGTTCAAAGTCCAAAAAAGTCTTTTTCGCAATTGGTGAAAAATGGTCACAGCACTGACAATTAAGATTGCAATGATCCGCTAAATTTACCTCCAGATAGAACTCGTCAACATTCCTTGGTGCCATCTTTCTAACAAGGGCCCATTTATTCCAATCACTCACCAAATATGTATGATGAATTCCTATTTGATGAAGAGTATCGATAACTTGATTGTATAGTTCATTCGCAGTCGCAATAATAACACCCGTATTGCGCTTTTCACTTTTGGATAACTTCATCAACTCGGCATAGTTGATTATAGGCATCGGTTCACTATCTCTGTCACAATCATAAATTTCAGGCTTAATAAACCCACAAAATTGAATCCTTGCATAATATAAGTATTTACTTATGTTTTTAGCCAAAATAATGTCACCCATATATATATATTTGTTTATTCTGGGCAATAAATTTAATCATTTCGTGCAATTCTTCCTGTTTGGGATTATCTTGAACCATCGGTTGCTATCTCCTTCGTACTATATTTATGAAAAACAAACAATTCTGGGTGTGAATAATCGCCATTACGATCATAAATTCCATTCGGGACTGTCACCCCGGAATTGTTACAAATATCGAAAAAAACACATTTGAAGCATTCTTTTACATAAATACGCTCAAACTCATATTCATCAATTTTTTCTCCAATCCCCATATCAATCAGGGAGAAGTAATCCATGATTGAACCGACTCCAAATTTAAAATAGTTAGGTGTTGGGTATAAAATATATTTTCTACAATTTGCATGAGCCAGGATATCAAACACTCCACTTCTTAATCCTACAACGGTGCCCGCCAGCTCCACAAAATTGGCCAGAACACTATAAGGAACAAAAACTGGTGTTGTTCCCGGTATTGCCACGCCACCTGGTTCAACATTTGTACATACAGAGAAACCAATTTCTCTCAAATGTCTTGCGAATTCCTCCCAAAACTCCATTGGAAGATGTTCAATTGTATTAGCATAGGGGAACAGCACTGCTGTATGCCCTAATCTTAGGTTTTGTGTATCGAAATATTCTCTCGCCAGCTCATCAGCATTAGGTGCCTCAACAAAACGAATAGAATCTCTCGTCCAATCCATATCTTTAAAAACCGTGTTCATATACATGGTCATAAAATCCAATCCGTTATAGGATGCTAGATCATCCAAAATTCGCGTATAAAGAACACCAGGGCCATAATGCAAAATAGTTGTATTTTTGATATGCCCCCCCATGAAACACAAATACCGAATCATGTCATCCGACTCTTGCTGTGTAAGAACCTCTGTATCTCGTATATTTAATAAACTTGCTATTTTCTTTGAACTGTTTCCAACCAATGTAACAATGTAATTTTCTCCAAGACCATACATTTTATGATAGTTCTCTAATAGAGCACATGTGATATAAACATCGCCCGTACCTGGATAGTGTTCGATATAAATTCTCGTGTTGGCACCATATCGTTTCATCAGACGAACGTAGACTTTTTTCCCATTTGCTATTGTCTTTTTGTATGACCAGAGGATCCCAAGTGGCCCTATATTAGATAATTTCCTTCTTATACATTCCCGAATACTCCTTGTTTTGCGCCAAATTCCCTTAAACACACCACTCACCATCATCTTATTTTTCCAGTTGTCCTCTGTTCTGTATATGCTTCTCCAATAGCAAAAAAATTTTTCATATCCTGATCCTCGCCTGTGTATTTCGGACGTATTTTTCTTACATAGGGAATGATCTTATATATGCCAATCGCCACAGCTTCTTCCACGGTGATGCCCTTTACCCCAATTAAAGCACGTCCATTTCTTGCGAAGGGCTCTGTTAAGGACGCATGGATGAATCGAGGGTCAAAAAGCCGAGTATTGTAGTATTGTGTCAGAACTGCATTTTGACTCGCCGGCAGTAATTCTGTACCCAATAGGCTGGGGCACATAATTTCTGCGGCCTTAGCAACCACATTATTATGCGTCAAAAAGACAACCCCATCCAGCCCCCTAAGTCGAAGCATCCGTTCAGCATATAACAGAGCAAAATAGCAACATTCCAAATCATCTTGTGGCAGCAGGACAACTGCCGTTTTATTGTATGTTTTTGATTTAAGTTTATATTTTTTGACAATGCTATGCCAAACAGCCCACCCATTAAACGCTTGTTGTAACCTTGTTAATTCCAGATTTTTTAGTTCCTGCGTTTTAGTCTTAACCATAAGAATCTCTAATCCTCTTCAGCATGCCAATGTTACGGTCGGGAGAAATTAACCGGGAGAGGTTTTCGTCTGGCGCTAACACCAAGTACTGATCTCTCCGATTATATCTCGCATCAGGCCGTCTATTTCTCCATCATATACTACTTCGGTCGCCACATTATCAAATCCCATAAGTCTTATCCCCACAAATTCTTTTGAGCGCCCGTTTGGCCAAAAATCTGAACGCTCAAGATGGATAATTATCTTATTACACGAAGATAGAGATAAAATATCGCATAGACCGCTCCGAACCCCAATAAAATTGCCAGACATGTCCAGGAACGGAACCAGTTCTTCATAGGGAACTGTCAAAGGGATTGTTCCACAGATAGGTTCCTCGCCTCCACCGCAGTTCGTGGCTACCACATAGCCTCGTCTCACCAGATAAGCAGAAATTTTTTCCCAGAAGGTGTTAGGTAGAAGGCACTCCTTGGAGCAAGTCGAAAACGGAGACAGCAACACAGTTTTCTTAAGCGGAAGTCTGTTTGCTTCCATTTTTCGTCTTATCTTATTAATGTCTTTCGAAAAATATGGCATAGCTCTTTGTGGTTCATTGCTAAATCCGAATCCCTGCCATAGGTAAAAATCTACCAATGATAATCTACGATAACCCTTTAATTGCTCTCCAATGAATGTCAAGTGATCCGATTTTTCAAAACTTCTGCACAATGGCTCTTTCTGCCGCATGAATTCGCTGAAACGGCTCAGAGGCTCTACCGAATGGAGCTGAACTGTATGCCCTTGGTATACGTCGAAGAGTCTGGTTACTTTACGTTCGCTGCCAGTTTTGTTGACAAGAAATACATAATTAGAAATTCCGTTTTCTTTTAAAAATGCCGGGAGATACATTCCACAAATGTAGTAGTCTCCTGTGCCGTGCCATGCGGTACGAAGAACGGATACCGTTGATCCATACCGCCTCACAATTTTCCGATATTGTCTGTATCCGGGAAGTATCTTTGTCATCATAGTAAGGGGAATAGCGAGAAAAGGTCTCCGTTTGACGAACTGTTTTAGCATGTTTACCATAGGCTATAAACTCTCATCGACAATAAAGATTTCTTCCATAAACACATCTCTTTCTGTATTCACAGCAATGGAGGTTTTTAGCCCGGATGGTTTTTTATCGTTGACCAGAATTCTCTCTCCATAAGGCAGGTCATAGATAATCGCATTCCATCTTATTCCATTCTCTCTCAGGAAAGATTCTGTCATTTCTGCGTATGCTTGTGAACGGGATGTGATGAAAACCACCTTGTCTATTTCGTCAATACCCTCAAAAAATTGCTTTGCACCGGGAAGCAACGTATCATGTCCATCGAGCTTGTAACCGTTGTGTTTGCAAACCGTTCCATCGATATCCAGGATCCAAGTCTTACCAAGTGCAGATACCACAATGTTCTTAGACATTTTCCAACTGCTTTCCTATGTGCCCTCCAGGATGATTTTTCTTAAAATCAGCCAGGGTGACGCCCATACGTTCCGAAAGCGCAATAGCCAGTCCTTGTAAGATGATCAGATTGACTGTTGTAGAGTTGTTGGGAGTAATATCCCACGCATCCCCTTCGTGTTCCAAATCGAGAATCACATGTTTTGGGATCCTCTCGGCCAGTGTGCTGTTGCGCTGAAAGGATAGCAGCCAAAGGTCAGCATTGCGTTGTTCGAGCAGAGAGGTCAGATAAACCGATTCGGAGGTATCACCGCTTTTAGTAAGGATGATAACCAAATCACCATTCTGGACCATTCCGATATCACCATGAACCGCTGTATTCGTATTCATAAATGCTGCAGCGAGGCCAAAAGAGTTCATGGTCCCAACAAATTTTTCGCACACCGGGACATTTTTCCCTAACCCGCTTAAAATGATTTTATGACCATCGCTAAGAACAGCTTCACATTCAGTCACCAATTGGGTAAAGGTCTCTGTATCAAGAGACTTGACAGCGTTATTAATTACCTGCATTTGTTCCTCAAAATATGTTTTCATGCAGCGATTCCTCCAGATAATAAATCCCGTTGTAAAATGCTCCACATATGGAGTCATAATCTTCCCATGCATATGTAGTCAGCGAAAGCCAGATAATCGCGTGGAGAATATGCAGTTGTCGCGGATCAACCTCATCTCCAATCAGGCCAAACAGCTCTTGTTCAAGGGGTTCCCAGCCATTGCTCGCTATATCCAGTTGCACGCTATCTTCCCGAATTGTGAGCCGGAAGCGTTTTCGGTTAAACTGGTCATAGTTTCCTACCACCGAATAGTATAATTTCGCCCAATCATAAGCAACATCACCGTACAGCTCGGTAAATCCAAAGTACCCGCGTGGGTCAATTAATACAGGGCTGTAATCTGAATTCCTCAACATTAAGTTCGAGAATGTACAATCTCCATGAATCAGGTGAAATTCTCTCGGCATAAATTTCATAAGGAGCTGCTCCACCTCTTCTCGATGGAAAAAGATATTCCGGCAATTGTGCCCATTGATGTTGATGTACGAGTCGTGCGCGAAAGGAACCAAATCATATACTTTTTCCAATCGTTTGAAGGTTTTATCAACATAGGCTTCCCTATAGCTTAATATTTCAGCCGGAATAGAGCCGAGGTTATGCACATCTTTCAGACATTCCACAATCGATCCGAGTATCTTCTTTTTGTCATCAAGAGACAGATCTTTATACTCGTAGACTGATTTTCCATCGACCAGTTCCATTTTCAAAGGGGCATAGCCAAAAACAGCAGGGATGTTTTTTAATTGTCGCCCCTCTAGCTTTCTGTACCAATTGCTTTCATGAATCGCCAGCACCCGTCCCTGTTCATCAATCGCTTCCTTGACAAAACGGCCATTTTCAATGTATATTCTGTTGAACGGGCGGCACTTGGCGCTTTCAATTTTTTGGTACTCCTCCAGTAAGCCGTACTCTTTCATGTGATAAATCGGAAATGTCTTATATGTAGTCGGCAATAGCGACAGCCATCGAACGAACTCTCCTTCCTCTGGAACATCTCGGACTGTAGCAGCATTCTCAAACACAAACATACCTGCCACGCCATATTCGGAGGACCTCTTCTCCTCGAATTTCTGGCTTTCATACCTCCAGCGGCACGGGAAATCTTTTGCCAAGCCAATATAATTTCCCTTTTCATCTGGAAGCTCTAAGTCTTTAGGCATAATTAAGTCTGACCAAATGACTAAAAACGGCGTCTCCTCGGGAATCATAGAGAACGCTTCCCGCATACCTGCGCAAGTTCCCTTTTTTTCGGTCGCACAAACCAATTGGTAGTCTACATCCGCAAAACTGGTCAGGTAGCGTTTCAGTACTTCATAATGATAGTCACCGATTATTATGAATTTGCTATCCGGGTATTTTCGAAATAGATGAAAAATCATTGGTAAATTCTCGACCGGCACGAGACATTTAGGCTTGTTATCCGTTAAATAGCCCAACCGGCTCCCCCTGCCACCTGCTTGCACAACAACATATTCAGGAATCATCCACTTACATCCCCCTCATAAATGCTAAAATTTCAAGGTCGTCTCCGTCATAGACAGGAATGTTGGCCGGTTCGAAAGGATAGAGTCCGTACACTCCGACGGAAAATACTTCTTCTTTTGTTATCCCTTTTTTGCCCACTAATCTGCCGCCATTTCTTCCTGTCGGCTGCTCAATGGACGCGCATATAAAACGGTCATCAAATTGATATAAACAAGCCAGCTGTAACAAACTGTCCACCTGTTTTGGGGAGAGTTTATGAACCGCACGTAATTTGTTTGAAAAGTACGGGGCACTTTTCAAAACCACTTGATCCGCGGATATAATGACCGCATCATCAAAGGCCCGTTTTTCCAACAACTGATCCAAATGTGTCAGTGCAAAAAAGCTAACTTCACGATCTTCTCCCGTAACCAAAATTACAGCCGTGCGCCCCATTCCTTCGATTTTACAGATGCGACGCCATTGCCACCACCCGTAGTAGCACAACGAAATCCTTTTTAGAAGGCTGTGCCTTATCCACCTCAGATATTTCATGCAGTCATGCTTTTCAACCATTTTTTCTTTTCCTGCAATATATTTTTTCCATTTGGCGGCTTAATCGGCGAATATCATAATTGGACAGTAATTCGTTTTCCAATAGACATTTTTGTCTTCCGCCATCCATTCTAAGCAGTGCTTTGACCCAACCATCCCTGTCATGGACAGAAATACGGTAGACATCATCAGATACCACCGACTCCTTTGGTATCTGGTCTGAACAAATTACCGGAAGCCCGGATGCCTGCGCTTCAATCATTGCAATACCGAGTCCTTCAAAAAGACTCGGGAATGCAAATACGTCCATGGCGCACAGCAACTCCTCAACATGATTGCTCGTGCCATAAATTATCACACTATCAAGGAGTCCGAGAGATTCCGCATATAATTCCAGCTCTTTGCGGTCGTCACCGTCCCCGACAAGGAGAAGCCTTGATTCGGGCATGTTCTGATATACGTCAGAAAAAACGTTCAGTAAGAAACGTTGGTTTTTTTGATAACAAAGGCGGCCTATGTTGCCGATTACAAAAGTATTTTCCAAATGCAATTCCTTGCGTTTCTCCCGACGAGTAGAAATATTAAACTGAAACTTTTCCAAATTAATTCCATTTGGAATAAAGCAATACTGTTCCTTTTTTACCACGTTTTTAGGAAACATGAATCTTGCCGCTAATTGCGAGCATGCCCAAAAATCAGTTGCATATAGTGAAAAAAGTCGTTTTCCTCCTTCATGTACCAGCATTTTAAGCCACTTGGTTCTACTTCGCCTCAGTTCTGTGTTGTGACTGTGTGCAATACGGATTGGGATTCCTTGATTTTTTGCCAACCGCAGATACATCATGGCCTGGGCTTGGAATACATTTAAGTGGAGAACATCATACTTTTTTCTCTTAATCAGCCTTGCAAATTCTTTGTAGTTCTCTAGAATGCGGTGTGACGAGCCAGATAATTCATAAAATGAAACACCAAGTTCTTCAAGGGGCCCCCTAAAAATGCTTTCCTCTAATTTTTCGACCACTATATCAACTTCGAAATGTGATAGATCCATATAGTGCAGTAGGTTGTTGAAAAAGGATTCAATCCCACCAGAACTCCATGTCTGAGAAAAAATACAAACTCGGCTTTGGGGAAAGCCCTCATTTGCTTTCATACGCATCACACACTTTCTCAGCGCCGCCCATCAGCTTAACTGAACCATTTTCCAGCCAGATGGCCCGGTCACACATCTCCCGGATCTGTTCAATGCTGTGGGAAACGAATAGGACTGTGGTGCCGCCGCCCATCAGGTGGAGCATCCTTTTTTTGCTCTTTTCCTGAAACGCAACGTCACCCACAGATAAAATTTCATCCACGATCAGAATATCGGGGTTAACTACTGTTGCAATAGAAAAAGCCAAACGGGCAAGCATGCCAGAGGAATAATTCCGAATCGGAACTTCAATAAACTGTCCCAATTCGGAGAACTCCACAATCTCATCATACTTTCCCTTGAGAAACTCCTCGCTGTACCCCAGGATGGCGCCGTTGAGGAAGACATTTTCCCGGCCCGTCAAATCGAAGTCAAAGCCGCTGCCCAACTCCAGCATAGGTACTACATTCCCATAGCAGCTTACTCGGCCTTCCGTCGGTTTCAAAATACCGGAGATGATCTTTAAAAGTGTGCTTTTCCCCGCGCCATTCCGCCCAATCAGCCCCAGGGTCTGTCCTCGCTTCAGTTCAAAAGAAATATGCTCCAGAGCGGTAAACTTGTTGTACTGAAGTTTTCCACGCAGTGCCGTTGTCACAAATTCCTTTAAGGACAGGATCTTGTCGTTGTTCAAGCGGAACTGCATGGTCACGTCTGAGACCTCTATCATAGTTTTCTTGCTCATCGTACCAACACCTTATAAATACAGCACGAAACGGTCCTGCTTTATTTTGAATATCAGTGCCCCAATCAACAGCATGGCCAGCGCGATACCAAAGCACTGAACGTATACAAATGGCTCTGGAGATATCCCGTCCAGAATGCACATCCGCATACTTCTCAGAAAGTGATACAGCGGGTTGATGTTCAGGACGAATCTGAACTCCTGCGGCAAAATAGTTTCTGGGTAAAAAATCGGTGTGGCATACATCCATACCATAGTCAGGACTCCCCATAGGAACTGGGTATCCCGGAAAAACACCATAGATGTGGCCAGCAGTAGTCCTAATCCCAAGCAGAAGATGACCAGGCAGACTATAAAGTATAGCGCGAGAACCGCTGATTTATGAAATTGCACCCCTGTAACCAAGCAGACGATGAGCAGTGGAATCAGGGATATCGCCAAATTTACCATAGAGGACATGACCCGGGTCAGCGGATAGATGTATTTCGGCACATAGACCTTGGTGATCAATCCAGCATTGCCCAGAATAGATGTTAGTGCCATGCCGCAGGCTTCTGAGAAAAAATTGAACAGCACAACACCGATAAGCAGATATACCGCAAAATTCTCAATATCATTTTTGAAAATGGTGGAAAATACAAAATACTGTACGCACATGGTCAGCAAGGGATTCAGGAAACTCCAGAATACCCCAAGAATAGACCGCTTGTATTTTGTTTTGAAATCCCTTGATACTAACTGCTTGATCAGGAAGCGGTATTTTCTCACAACCAGAAACGCATTTGCCAGGAAGCTGTGCCGCCCTGTCCGCCATCTCCAGTAGGACCAGGCAAGGCCGGCCAGAAGAACCGCTCCAAAGCCCGCGGCAAATTCCCAATAGTGAAGTCCCGTCCAGATATAGTCCTCCCCTGTGGCGGAAAAGCACAAGCTTCCAAAGGTTTCAGCCCCATTGATATAAAGTGTGCATCCGTCTTCGTCAGCACTGGATGACATCAGAGGAGACACTGCACTGCCGGACACAGAATCGGCGGAAAGCCGTAAAAGCAACGGTGCACCATACAACGTTTCCGATGGCGGATCAATGGAGAGAGTGGTCACCATACCCTCAGTCATTGCGGCTGCATCCAACGTCTGACTGGCCAACAGAGATTGATTCCGCAGATCATAAAGCTCCACCGTCACAATCCCTGCATTGGCACGCATATATGTAGTCCACTGGACAGATACCGTTTGGAACCGTTGGATATCCGCTTGAAATACCTGCTCAATCACAACGCCCTGTGCCAGTTCTCCAGCAGCGGTTTCCGCTACAGGCAAATCCAGATCTCCTCTGGAGTCCCGGATATGCAGTTCTTTCCCCGCTAAAAAGTAGAAAGAAATCACCAACAGGGCATAAAGGATGAGCATGACTATATATACCATTCCCAGCCGGAACGGGCGTTCTTGCGAGTGGCGCATAATTTGGAGAGGCTCCCTTCTGGTTTGAAAACTAAGAGATCACTTCGGCTCAAAGCACATACCAAGGAATATTTCTTCTGTGGTAATCTTTGAAGACGGAGCGTCTGAGAGTGAAGTTTAGAACCTAAAAATGGGCGTGAAAATGAATGCCTGCATGCTCAAAGAACAGGGCAGGCCTTGATTTTTGCGCCTCAAATCGCGAATATGTGATGGTGAATGACAAAACTTGATAAAATTTCTGGGAAGGCCTTGAAATTTTATCGGACTTTATGTAAGATATAGGTAGTAAAATTATGTAGCTGAAGGCCGTGTCTCCAACATTCCACCACAGAAGAAATATTCTGTGGTACTTTTTATAATATGAGGTTCATCCGCTGGAGGATCCGCTCATGGGAAGCGGCACTCACCGCTACATAAATTCGAGTCGTCTCAATCCGGCTGTGGCCCAGAATGTCAGCTAGGTGGGCCAAGTTCTTCTCCACAGCGATGAACGACCTAGCGAACAGGTGCCGCAGGCTGTGCGGAAAAACCTTTCGACTGTCCACGCCCGCCTTCCGGCATAACTTCTTCATATCGTGGCAGACATTGGAACGGTCCAAAGGCCGGCCGCTTCTGGTACGGAAAATATGGCCGCGCTCAATTCCGTTGGCTTTTGCGTATTTGAGCAGCCGTCGGCACAGTTCTTTTTGCAGGACAATAGTTCTGCTTTTTCCTTTCAGCCAGATTTCCGCCCTGCCGGTGCGCGCAGACTCCACCGTGATGAATTGAAGTTCTCCGATCCGGATCCCGGTTCCGCACAGCGTCAGTATCGTCAGGTAGAGGCGTTCGTTTCTGCGGCCTTTCGCCGCGGCCAGAAGACGGCTGTATTCTTCGTGAGATAATTCCCTTCGTTCATCCAGAAATGCCTGCCTCTGGATCCGGAGAAGTTTCACTTTACATTCCGTCCGCCCATAAAACTCGAGAAAGGCGTTTATGGCGGACAGGGCTGTGTTTACCGTCTGCGCCTTGCGACTCTTCAGCAACTGCTCCCGATATTCCAAAATCCGCGCTTTGCACAACTCCTGGTCTCCCAGAAACCAGGAGAGCTGTTCCGCTGCATATACATATTTCTTTATCGTAGCCCTCGCTTTTTCGCTGTCGGTTAAATAGTCCTCAAATGCCTTTATGGCGTCCATATTGATGCTCATCTGCACAGTGTTGTCCACCTTTCTTGCTGTGGAGCTCCGGCCGCAGCCGGAAGCCCTTCTGTTATTTGATATCAGACACCTTCCTCATCGGCCTCCATCTAGAGGTTCCAGCCGTTCTCATCCAATTCGAAAAAATAAGCAAAGGTATCTGGTGCCTTCTGTCGGAGAAGTTCTATTTTCTCTTCCTGCCTGCGAATTCAGAAAGCAAAGACGTTTGCGAAGTATTCCCTGAAATTCCGTATAGCGTGGGGCCTGAGAAAACTGATTCCCCCTGCTTCCAAGTTGTACAGAGATTCTGTCTCTTCCGGAAAGCCTAGGGTAAATTGGAGGAAGTGCCCGAATTCATGGGGCAGGGAGCCGATGTTCTCCGCCCGCAGGTGAATTTTCCTGTCTGAATAGCTGGTCGCCGCGCAGGTGAATCCATATGATTAGCTCAACTCCTCCAGTTAAACTCTATCGATGCAGATTGACCACTCCCGATCCGTAAACATTTCCAGGATTGGGGAGGGGATCTTATATAGTTCATCGGCTATTTCTTCCAGACAGGTATCCGTGTATGGCTGCATTGGGTAATCTGCCTGCGCAAAAGAAGAGCAAAGATCAGTGTCGCGCTGATCAAAGGTTTCCATAATACTGTCATATTATTAATCTGCTCCTTCTCCAGCCCCGAAACTGGTTGTCCAACGCTTTATTCAGAACGGTCTTCCCGCTTTTTATAGTGGGGCACCCCGCTGTGCAGGGTACCCCCGTGTGTTGGATGGAGAGCGGAAATCAGCGTTCCTTCCAAGTGTTGTTGGCCGTCAGCTCAACAACCCGGTTGTAAATATTCACCGGATAGGTGATTTCAAATTTCTGGGGCATTCGGTTGATGTCGATGCCCCTGCCCCCTTGAGCTTACCGGAGGCAATCCAGTACCGGGGGTGAGGCGATCCTCCGCAGAGGATGCCTTTCACGGGTGAACAACAGGGAGAGCATTTTTTGCTTTCCTGTTGGGGATACCCTATCGGTATCATGCCCGTCCCTATACATACCGAAGCATTTTGCTGTTTCCATACCGTTCAGCAATATAACTTGGGAGTTTATCCCCCGATTTTTGCGTGTATATTCGCAGACGTGCATTTAGGGCTTGTTAGAAAAATAAAAGTTGCACAACAAATCAAGTTATGCGAAGCTAAGGGTATGAAGCGATAAGTGCCACTTTACTGTATTCGATAACGATTGGAAGTACATCCCCCGGTCTCCCGGAATCTTGCCTGTTTCTCCACCCGGCCCTGGCGGGTCAGCTCCGCCAGGGCCCGTTTTATCGTTGAGCGGGAAAGGCTTAGATCTTTTGCCATGGTGTTGATGGCGTACCAGCTCTCGCCGTCTTTGTTTGCTCGGTCGTGTAGGTAGACCAGCACCTGTTTGGCCCTAGCACTCAGCTCCGGGTCATTGTAGATCTCATTAAAATAGCTCACTTCTATTTCTGCGCCTTCCCCATATGATAATTGACTGTCCCTGTCCGGATGGGAAACGCCTGGTAGATGGCGTTGGTCAGTTCCGCCTTGTTGGCGTAGTAGACCTTCCGGGCGGCCCGCTGGGGTACCTGGTAGGTCTCCCCGAAGGTGATCCCCCACTCCAGAAACAGCCGCAGGCGGGTCCGCATGGGATGAGTGCCAGTTTTCATGACGATAAAGTGTCCCTTCGGGATGGACTTGAGCTCATCCGGGGTCATAAGAGGCCGCTCAATCATCTGGAGACTCTGGCTGCTATCGTTCTTTCCCCGGGAGATGGAACCGCTCATCACGGTGCGGCTGCCCAGGGCCTTGGACAGCACCTCGGCGGTCTGGCTGTTGGGTGCGAAGCCGCCGAAGATGGTGTCCTGGCAGTTATCCGTCAGAATCTCTGCCCCTTCCTTGCCGTAGTTCTTCTCCAACTGGGCCAGGCTCTGGATGATGGGCACCAGGGTCAGCCGCCGGGAGCGGCCGGCGGAGAATAGGGGCAGGATGTCGAAGGCGGGCATGGTACCTAGCTCGTCACAGAAAAACACCACCCGGCTGGGCAGCTTCCCGTCGTGCTCATCCGCCACGGAGAACAACTCCCGGCTCAGAGTCTGGATCATCAGCCCCGCCATGAAGTTCTTGGTCGTATCCTCCTCCGGGAGGATGAGGAAGATGGCGGACTTCTTCGCGGCAAAGCTCTCGGCGTCCATGGCGCTGTCAAAGCACAGCACCTGCTCCAGCTCCGAGTCCAGGAAGGTGTTGAGCCGGGAGAGGACGGTGGACATGACAGAGGCCATAGACTGCTCGGCGGCGGTGAGGGCGGAGCCGGAGAACCACTTGGCCTTGTGCTCCTCCGGCAGGCGGTCCATGAGGAGCTGGAACTCGTTCTTGCCTGGCAAAATGCTGGGAGCCAGCAGCTCCTGCACCAGCTTGAACACGGACACAATGTGCCGGCGCTCCTGCAGCTTTCCGTGGATCCTTTTCGGCGGCAGATATTCCGCCAATAGCAGAATCACGGCAGTGAGCACGCCCTCCGCCGCGTCATAAAAATATTGATTTTGTGCGAAGTTCTCCCCGTCTGGGTTGATGATAATCTTTGAGAGAATCTTAGCATACTTCTCCGATTTGGCCCGAGCTGCCAGATTGGCGGGCTCTCTCCGGCATACATCCATGTAGTGGTTGATGAGCGTGAGCAGGTTGTAGCCATCTGAGCGGGTGGGGTTCCGAAGATCCACCACCGCCACCTGATAGCCATAGCAGTCCCGGGCGATGGCCCCGTAGTTTCGGGCCAGATCTCCCTTCGTATCACTGGCGAAGAAGCTCATGCCGCTGGCGCAGGCGTATTCCAAATTGGGGTATAGGAAGTAGGCAGTCTTGCCAACGCCGGAGGCGCCGATCATGAGGCAATGGATGTCGTCACAGTCCACCAGGGCCCGGATCCCACCGTGCTTCCACAGCTTCTCTGGGATGAGCGGATGGACGGTCTTCCCAAGCAAAGAGAACTCCGGTGGGGCCGGGATCTTTCCCACACAGCCCAGCACCAGCCCCTGCGCGTCAGGAAGCTGCTCCCCCTTCCGCCACAGCGCGGGCTGGAAGGGCACGAAGCGGAAGGTTTTCCGCACCTCCGCCGGTGTAGCCCAGCGGGCGGTGCCGTGCTGGCCGTCGCCCACGTCCTTGCTCTTGATGCTGTCCAGACTGCCCCGGTTAGAGAAGCCGGCGATGGCCATCAGGGCTCCAAACACCGCCGCCAGCAGGAGAATCAGCGTCCAAGTATCGTTTTTCACAGCGATCATCTCCCTTCTGTTGTCTAAACTGGTTCCAATGTCAAGGACAATTTTTTGACAGTAACAGATACAAAATAACCACCGTTACTGGTGAAAAAAGCGTAAGCACAGCATGGCCGCCATATTAATGCCGGCCATGCTGTGCTTATAATAGGGGGTGTTTTTTTTTGCAGATTTACTAAGTCTGTTGCGGCAACGGGGTTACTGGGTTCACTCTATCGCATTGATAAGTATCACAAAGGCGAATAGAGAAAGTACCTTAAAAAAGTTCACGCATTTTGTAAATATAAGCGAGTTCTGGATGGGCTCCCCAGTTTTCTCCATTGTATAGCTGCAAAATCAGGTCAGCTGATGCGGTCATCAAATAGGCCCTTGCTTTTTGGGATAGTTCAAGAATTTCTCTCAGATGGGATATCTGTTGAAGCGCAAGTTCTTTGGAGCGGGTCCACTTCGCTATTTCGCGGCGCAAGATGCGTTGATCCCTTGCTATGACGAATTCTGGGTCCTTTTTCTTTCCTTGAGCCATAGCGCGTTTCTTTGCGCTGGCCTCTCTGTACTTTTTGGCCTTCTCCTCTGCCGCGCGGCGACGGGCGGCTATCAACGCCTGGATTGGCATAAGTTCTGTCGCCTTGATGCCGTAGTAGTTGTCCACCGGGTAGATACCAGTGGTAACATAGGTGTAGTATTCAGATGGAGTTAGCCCCGCCAGCGCATATTGGTAATGTCGATGGTTATAGGCATCAATATAGCCGCTGATCATCCGGCTTACAGTTGACGCGTCTGGACATAGCGCCACGAGGTCAAGCAATTCACATTTCAGCCGTCCGAAAAATGATTCCATGGGGGCATTGTCCTGAGAATTGCCCCTATCGGAAACAGACTGGAGAAAACCGTCATCTGACAGCAGCCTCTGGAATGTGGTCGAGAGGTACTGAGAACCTTGGTCGCTATGGATCACACATGCAGCACCTCGCAGTTCGTGTCCATGGTTCTCCATCATAACGTCATAGGCGGACTTGACAAGCGAGACTGTCATGCGGGAGGACACGCAATGCCCCAAGATCTCTTTTGTATAAGCATCCTTAAAAGCGCAAAGATAAATCGGTGTACGCACAGGGCCATAATACAAATAAGTGATATCTGTCAAAATAACTCTGCGGGGACCAACGGAGAAATTCTGTTTCACCGCGTTTTTCGGGGAGGAATATTCGTGATTGTGTGTGGCCTGATTCTTATAAGCGTCCTTCCTGGGTCTGTTGGCCACGAGATTCATTTCTTTCATAACCTTTCGACAGCGTTTTATACTGATACTGATATTGAACTCGCGCCATAGATGGGTCTGAAAGGTCCTTTTTCCCGGAACATATCCAAGTTTTCTCACGATTTTCCTAAACTTTTCTTTCAATTGCTCCTGTTGTTCTTTCTTTGCGGCACAGGAGCTGTCTATATCTTTTTTACGCCTGACCCACGAATAGTAGCCGGATCTGGACACTCCAAATATGTGAAGGCATTGCACGATAGACAGACCGTCCGCTCTATCCGCTTGTCTACGGATAAAGGAATCTACCATATAGAAACGGTCGGCGCTTACACCTTCGGATTCAATGATATAGTTGTGTCCTCCAATGCGGAACGGAGTTTTTTTTGAGCTGCAACCAGCTCCTCCAAATAGGCATTTCTGGCTTTCAGATAGGCCAGTTCTTCCAGAGGGGACATGGCCCCCATAGCCTCTCTGGGTACAGAGCCATCATAGCTGGAGGGATCTGCGGTGAACAAACGACCCTCCCGGCCCAACTGCATCGCCCGCTTTCCTGCGGAATTCGCGCGGTCCTCTCCGAGTACAGCGGTGGAAAACCCAAGGCTGTTATACGCTGCCACATAGGTCATATGCTCCTCGGAGATCTTCTTATACATGGCAACATAAAAGTCCTTCGTGTAAATAATATCCCGCCCACGAAAATCCTTTAGGAACGGATTATCCAGAAACGGCTGAATCTCCTCTGGCGGCTGCCTGGTCATTCTGTTTTGTTTCATATTCCCTCATCCGCCCACCTTTCTCATACTCCTAAATTTTTTGCCCGTTCAATGGCTCGTTGGGCAGCTTTTTCTTTCATCTGCTGATACTTTTCTTCTTCCTTTGCGATGTAGAGCGAGAATTCAGCTTCGTTCATGGCCAGAAGATACTGCTCGTACTCGACTGGCGTCATGCGGCCCTTATCCCACATGCGGCGTTCATAATTGTAATACTCTGCATATCGCGCGACAAGTTCCCTCAACTCCTCGATATCTTTGCATTCCGAATACGGACACTCATCTTTAAAATGTCCAAAGAAAGACTCTTGTGGGGCGTTGTCCTGGCAATTTCCTCGTTTGGACATCGATTGTGTGTAACCTCTTTTGCTTACTTCCTGCTGGAATGCGCCAGACAGATAAACTGTCCCCTGGTCAGAATGATAAAGTCCACCGCTGACACATGGGTGAAGATCTGATTGACGCAGTGTGGCAAGCGCCAGTTCCAAGTCATTGTGTTCGCTGACTAAAAACGCAACTAACTTGCTGGTGACGGGATCGAGCAGTGCTGAGCCATATGCCTTGCATCCGTCGCCATAGAGAAGATGTGTAACGTCTGTCAGCCGTACTTCATTGGGCCGGTAAAGGCGGAATCTGCGCTGCAGCAAATTAGGTCTCACATTCTTTTTCAGTGCCGCTCCACCCATGCGCTTGGAAGGCGCTGCCTTCCGAATCGACGATGTGAGGTTGTACGTTTTCATAATACGGCGTATCTTTTTCAGCCCCATACGCTTTCCCGTCAGAGCTGGCATCATCATATAGATCTGCCTTGAGCCTTTGGCAAACCCCTTGTATTCCATAACGGTTCGAATCAGTTCGGCATCCTGCTCGTCTTGTGCGTTTCTCTGTACTACCGACTGTCCATAGGTGCCATTCTTCAGTATGGCATAATATGACGCACGAGAAATCTTCATGAGAGAGAGTATTTTTCTAACGCTATACTTTCTTCCTGGGTCTGGCGGAAGATCCCGGAGCCACAGGCAGAGCGATTTCTTCTGCAGAACATTCAGAGAAGAAACAATATCTCCAATTTGAAGAAACCCTTTTTCTACAATACTGTCCAATGCCCGCATCCTATTTCTAAGGATTTTCCGTGTGGGAGAGGCGTTTATTGTCTCTCCGTCAGCCGGTGTAGCCCATGCAGCCAAAACTCGGCTCATGCGATATCGCTCCGTTACTGAAAATATCTCCGGGTCAATATCAAACACACGGAGGATGTCGTCGAATGCCAGTACTGCAATAGGTGCGGCAGCCTCAAAGAATGCCTTATTCAACTCTATTTTTTCACGGGTGGCTGTTTGGACATAAGGATGTTTACGATACTGCTCTACCGTGGCGGCAGTATAATAAGCTGTACGGCCCCTTGTAGCACTGCGGTTTGTGTCCTGCCCAGATGAATGTTCAAATTTTTCTTGCAGCCAGTATATTTTGTGGTAGCCCATGTCTGCTGGCGAAATCCCAGCGGACAGCAAACCATCTTCTATGGACTGTTGGGGATAGTTTCGGTATAGCTCCGCCTCAAAATCCGGATGTAAAATCAGTCTGTTGACATCCCAAACAAATTTTCCGCTTTCAACCAATTCCTCCGCAGTCATGGTTGGCATATATATTGTTTTGGCCCAGTTTGCCTGGGTTTCCGGCGATGCCTTTGAAAACTTCGGACGCCCACCCCGTTTAAAAACAGATTCCACTGACTTTGTGAAGTTTAGGCCAAGGCGCTGGGTATCAAATCCGTTTGCCTCCAGCATCCTTCTGACAGTTGACCGCTCTGGCCTCCGTATCCACGCCTCATAGACCTGCTGTCTGAACTCTATTGTCAGCAGCAAACGGTTTTCCCGCACCTCCAGCACATTTGGATTCTTTTTCAGGGCTTCTATTTCTTCAGGCGAATACCGTTTGGGAACAAATTTAACAGCCATTTTCCACCCATAGCCTCTGTCCTATTTTGCACGATGATCTTGACCTCTGTCAAGGCAGTGTCTACAGCGTTTACTCTTTTGTCAAACTACTGTCTATTTTCTGTGTACCACTGTCAATCTCTGGTCTGTCTTTCGTGCTTTTTTGTCAGAGTACTGTCCTTTCTATAGGTACCATTTTAGTCTGTCCTCTGTACTTAGATTTACTTCAAATGTGACCTTCTTGGTGGTCCAGGATGAACCGGCCCCCGGTCCAGCGGCAGGGCCCCCCCTGGCGGGCGGTGCGCCTCTGCGGCCTACATACTCTGCCCCATGGTCATTGCAAGGCCGGCCATGCTCTGCCCTTGCACCAGGTCGTCGTTCCAGTCCTTATGCACAGGGAGCAGGATACC
>OBYU01000124.1_pt1 | contig 57802 bp, 46 predicted proteins | sample 1501421 | NCBI WGS metagenome assembly OBYU01 (sample SAMEA2580207, study PRJEB22360) | human gut metagenome | biome: human gut; feature: human-associated habitat; material: faeces | place: Denmark | collected 2008/2010
GGCCATTTGTGGATTGGCAAACAGAACATTGCCGACGAACGACCCACGGCAGGCGCGTGCGATGAACATCGCGTAGCGATACAGGTTCATGGCATCTCCTTGATGAGTCTTCGTACGGCAGGCATCGAGAAGCCTATCATCATTCAAATCGACGGTGAAACCCACGCATGCTCGACAATACACAAAATCTTCACAAGAGGATTGGGCTTACGCATACGCTCCGCCTGAATAACGGTCCGGGGATGAATCAGGGGCGAGCTAAGGGTTGCGTCTCGTGTTTCCGTCATGATTTCTGGCAAAATAGTGAAGCTGAACATGCGCGGAATCGACCGGAATCGGAAAGGGACTAATCATGCGAGTTCTCGGCAATATCCTGTGGATCATTCTTGGTGGATTGGCCATCGCAATCGGATGGGCATTGGTGGGACTGATTCTGTGCATCTCCATCATCGGCATCCCGTTCGGCATTCAAGCGTTCAAGATGGCGGGACTCACCTTGACGCCGTTTGGCAAAACCGTGCAATACGGCGGCGGAGTCGGCTCTGCCTTGGCCAACATCCTGTGGGTGGTGCTGGTCGGCTGCTGGATGGCGCTCGGCTATCTGGGTGCAGGCGTGCTCAACTGCATCACCATCATCGGCATTCCGTTCGGCATCCAGTCGTTCAAAATGGCCAAGCTCGCGCTCTGGCCGTTCGGCGCACAGATCTACAGTCTGTAACAATTGTTTCTGCAGTAGGTCCGGTGCAGCGCATTATCATCGTGCGTTGCACCGGACTTTTTTATATACAACAGGCATTTCACACACCGTGATTTGACGGATTCGGACGTAAGACCTTATGGTGTGCACACCATGATTCAACACATCGCATTCAGCAGCAACGGCGTGAACGAACACGCCAAGCGTCAGCAGATGAACCTGCCGGCGATGCTCGAATGCGCCTTCAAACAGGGTTTGCGCACTGCTCAGTTCCAGCCAATAACCGGAAACAAGCGCAGCCTGCTCGCTGCCATACAAATCTGATCAGTACACCTCTCATTGGCGCAAAGCTGAATCATTGCCGGTGATATCGAGCCGACTCGTTCGCACCATGCCTCATAAACGCACCTGCACGAGCATGCGTTCTTGGCATAGTCGCAACTCAATGCACCGCAGCAAAACCCATTGCATACCATCACATATTCAGAAAGAACAACAGATCATGAAGTATTTCACTACTGACACGCATTTCGGGCATCCGCTGGTCAGCGTGCTGCGCGGATTCACCACGTTCGACCCTGGGCACACGCAGTATGACGCTCTCCTCTCCTCGCAGGGACGCAAGGCCGCCGAGGATTGGGCGAAGGGCGTGGTGCTTGACGATTCCCGGCTCAATTTCCGCAAGGCCGCAGACACCGATGCGCACGATGAAGCAATCGTGGCCAATATCAATCGGATTGTCGGCGAGGACGACGAGCTATGGATTTTGGGCGATATCGGATACCGAACATCGGTCCGGCATCTGAAGAGCTGCCTGCGTCAGCTGCGCTGCAGGCATCTGCACGCGGTTATCGGCAATCACGATGACTGGTGGCTGGACGATGCACCCGCGCGAGATCTGTTCGAATCGATTGAGCCGAACAGCACGGCGGAGCTGACCGGTCTCGGAATTGGCCGCCCGCAGGCAACGGAGACCGTCAATCTATCGCATTTCCCCTACCGTGAGGATCTTGCCTATGGCTGGCCGGATGATGCCGTACGTTTCCGCGATCAGGCATTGCCGTTCGACGGACATCGTCTGCTGTATGGTCACACGCACCAGCTGTCTCCGGAGGGCGCACGCCACGAAGCCCTCAACGTTGGACTGGACGCATGGAATCTGCAACCGGTAAGCGAAACACAGATTGCCGACTGGTTCCATGCACACGCGACCGATTCAACGCACGTATCACCGCTGGATATGCCCGACTCCCCCGGGCCGGCGCCCATTGACTCCGCCGCACAGCAGGAACCAGGCGGCTCGGTTTCGGCAGCCGAATCATAATACAAGCAATATTGGGGCGAGCAGAACCTTATGCCATCGCTGGCACCTGTCTCGCCCCACAGCACAACGAAAGGAGCTTGGCTATGGCAAAGCTCATTATTCTGCGAGGACTGCCCGCTTCGGGCAAGTCCACGTGGGCACGCTCATGGTGTGAGGACCCCGCCAACACGTGGCCGCATTGCGTGATTTCTCTCGATGACATTCGGCTCATGATCGCCGGCTCGGCACAGGTCCGAAACCGACTGCAATCCGAGCACGGCAAGCGATTCAATGACATGGTGGTTGCCATGGGACGGCACATGATTGCCGACGCATTGGATGCGGGGTGGGATGTGGTGGCGGATGCGCAACACGCTAATCCCCGGTATGCAGCCGAACTGGCGCTACTCGCTCAACGTCATGGCGCACTGTGGGAAACGAGGGATTTTGACGTTCCTCTAGACGAATTGTTGCGTCGCAATGCGGCGCGTGATACCGCTGACCGTGTTCCGGAAGATTACATTCGTTCGTCCTGGAAGCATTTTCACACCGCGATGTTCCGCCCGTTGGAACCGGGCGATCCGAATGGAAACCTGTTGGAGCGTATGCGCGCGGACCCTTACGTTCGGGTTATTCCGGTGCGCGGCGAAACAGACGTGTATGCGTGCAATTTCACTGCAGAGGCATTTCGTGAACATCGGTGGACGGATCGCACCATCAATGCGCGAGGGCTTTTTATCGGCGGCAACGGTCAGGTGGTGCAACGCGGGTTCGAGAAGTTCTTTGCTGTGGACGAGACGGAGGAGACATCGTTCGCCCAAGTCGTCAATCACGCTCAAGAACATCCAGAGTCGTTGCCCGTGCGCGTTGAGCGCAAGGAGAACGGATTTCTCGGGCTCGTGGGCGCGGCGGGAACTCCTGGATTGTTCCGCTTCTGGTCGAAGTCGGGGCAAACGGATTATTCCGCGCTTATCGAGCGCCCGTTTCCTTCAGATTCAGCGGTACGTGCCGAATTGTGGCGTATGTTGCATGAGTGGAATGTCACGGCGGCGTTTGAAGTCATCGATCGCGAGTCCGACCGGCACATCGTTGGATACGAATCATCCGGGCTGCGCTTGCTGCATTTGATTCGTAATGCCGAATCGTTCTCCATCGATGCCGCTCACGAGGAAACGTTCACTCTTGCCGGCGGCTTCGTGCGGCCGGAAACGGTGGCGATCTGCCATTCGCCGGAAGAAGTCGCCCAGGCAATCGGCGACGCCAAGGCAAGCCCGCGTGAAGGCGTGGTGCTATATTTTGCCGACGGTTGGATGGTGAAGGTGAAGTCAGACCGGTACAAGTTGGTCAAGGCGATGCGCCCTCTTATGCAACGCGTGCTGCTGCGTGGTCGTTCCTTCAACAAGTCCGGCGACATTGCCGATTTGGCTCGCCGTATCATCGATTACGCACACGAACACCACATCGACCTGGCCTACGAGCGGCAGGCATTCGGCGAGCGCGATATCGATATGACCAAGGTCAACGACATCGTGGACCACGTGCGGTGACTGCTGAGTTCTAGCGCAATATCTTCTGACCAACGTATGTATCACGAAGGCATGTGTCGTGAAAGCATGTATTGCGCTAGAACCAAATCATTCTCGTTGAGGCCGGATAATGAATCTCTATGCTTTGAACATGACGCACCATATGCCGGCATTTCCTTGCGCGAACAACTGTTCATTACGAACATTGTACTGATGCCGTTACAGAACAGAAAAGGGTGCTGTCCTAGCGCCAACCATCCGACCCGGTTCTGCCAGGCACCGAACCGATTCGACAAGGACGCCGTGAAAGACATCATGTTCGGTTGGGATGACACGAAGAAGGATCCCAAGCGCAGGGATTCCCGGCTGATAGTCATCGGCGACGACCGGCAGACGCCGTTGCAGCGCGGCGCGCTCACCGCGTTCCGCAACTACGGTGTGACCGTTATCCCCTACTCCAAATTGGAAGAGCGGGCTCCCGTGGAACTCGCCGCGTAGCTTCCGAGCCATATAAGGACTCATCCCGACGACTCACCGCGAGCACCGGGATGAGTCCTTGGTTCTTGTGTTTCGCTATATGATCTTGTGTTTCGCTATATGATTGAGTCATGTCGGACGACAATGTCCGGCACGAAGGGAGACCCATCATGAAAAAGGCAATCGCACTGCTTGTTGCGGCGATGTTGCTTACCGGCCTGTCCGCTTGCGGGGGAAGCACTACGGCCGATGCGCCGGCCAAATCCGATGGCACGTCAAAGACCGAGACCAATAAGGAAGAACCCAAACCCCAGCCGGCCGATCTGACCGGCACATGGAAGCAGACCAATTCCAACGACCCGAGCTCATACATGGAAGCTACCATCAGCGGCGACACCATCGAGGTCAACTGGATCGGCACCGACACCAAGAGCCTCTACTGGAAGGGCACCTATCAGGCACCGGCCGCAGCCGGCGATTGGAAATGGACCAGCCAGGGCGACACCGAGACCATGGCCAGCGCGCTCCTCGCCTCGCAGGATGCCACCAAGGACTTCACCTACAGTGAGGCGGACGGCGTGAGCTGGGAGACCACCGCGCTCGGTACCACCATCACCGTCAAGACGGTCAAGCAATAAATCCCGTGTCGGGCGGATCAAGCCCTAAACACGAAACCGCCCCGGTCACTCTGCGAGCGCCGGGGCGGCCCTGCGACATATCGACGATTAGACAATCTGTCGCATTTTCTTGACTGCCGCCCACATGACCGTCTATCATCATTTATAGATCAGCGACAAGAATACACAGGTATCCTTCCCCTCGAAGGATCAGCTGGTCGTATTATTGGATTTTGGCCTGTCCTTCATCGAAAGTCGGCTTCATGCCGTCGTCGTCACAGCACGACTAGAGTTGAGACGGGCCATCTATTCCTTCTACCATTCAGGTTGCGCCCATCCGTCGAAGTTGATGGATGCTCTGGTCAGAGGATTGTATTTCGGCCGATAATAGTTCTTTGATTTGAAATATCTGCTGGAATCATAAACATCATGGACCAGCACAATCTTCGGTTCAAGAAGCCCGAAGAACTTTTCGTCTCCCTTCTCGTACACTCGCTGGACCGTCCATAGACTGTAGTCGGCGAGCGCCAAGAGAATTTCGTGATCATACGGTTGGACGTTGAATTTGGTGGTGTTTCGCAATTCATGCGTTACCGTGCCGCGACGGCTGCGCTGTTGCGCGATGTCCACGGCATGCTGAAGGTTGAGGTTCGATGTGCTGCTGCCTCGTTCCGCGACGTCGAGAATCAACGGATCTATCTTCCCTGAGTATTTGAGTAGATGGGACATGAGGTCGGCGTAGAATTCACGTGGTTGTTCGTTGTGCCTCTGCTGATAGATCGCCGGTATCTTACGGCCCACAACTACTCGTGCGGAGAAGTCGATCTCCTGCGCCATGAGTTTGAGGAATTCATAGCGTAGTTCCGCAGGATCTTTGCTGGCATGCGGGTAGAAGCCGTGCCATCCCTCCTTTATTCTCTTTTGGACGCTGGGAAAGCTCTGGAAGAATTTGCTGCTGTTGATCTCCTCACAAAAACCGTCGATAGTCGCACGAGCATCGTCGAGGGGACTTTTCACATGTACGAGCCCGATCATGAAGCATCGGGAAACTCCGTCCATCCCGATGGAGGAGGTTTTGCGGCCCCGCTTCCCGGAATGGAAGGTCATGTCACCGGCCTCATCGATAAATCGATGATGGTCCTGTGGCCCGTCTACTTTCTTTATGCTCATGCGGACAAGTCTACTATGCGTCACGTTCGTCATTTCCCCTCCTCGATGACCTGCGCGTCTATCACATCCCTCTCGTCGTGCAGGTCAGGGATGGCTCGGTCGAGGAGCGCGGCGAGACTGGCCGTGTCCCTGTGGGTGTAGTGGTTGGTCATGCTGATGCTGGTGTGGCCCATGATGGCGGTCCGGGCATCGTCGGGCATGTTGGCCCGGGCGGTCATGCTGGCGGTCCAGTGGCGTGCGCTGTGGATGGTGACCGGCGGGAGGCCGGCGGCCTTCAAGGCCTTGTTCCAGTTGTGGCGTTCGGTGGAGCTGCGCACGGGGTTGCCTCGTGAGTTGGTGAATATGAGTTCGCGCGGGCCTATGTCGAGTCGTTTGACGCGCGCCCACAACCGTTGCCACAGGCTCGTGGATATGGGTACGAACCGGTGGGCGGCGTGGGTCTTGGGCGTGGTGAGCCACAGGATGCCGTACAGGTGCTCGGCTTTGAGCCAGGCGGGTATCACGGCGTCCTCCGGTTTGCCGTATTGCTGGATCTGCTGCTGCACGTTGATGCCGGGCACGCCGTCGCGTTGCTCCAGCTCATAGGGCATGAGCGCATATCGTTCGCCCTCCCTCATGCCGGCGGCGAACGCAAGCTCGAACAGCAGCATCCAGGATTCATCCACGTCCACGGTCAGGGCCGGGCCGCGGCGTTTCGCCCCTCGGTTGGGCACTGCCTCGATCAGCTGTTTCGGCTGGTCGGGCGAGAGGATCCTCGTCTCGGTGGGCTCCACCCTTGGCGGCCTGACCCTGCGGCATGGATCCACGGGGATGAGTTCTTCGAGTTCGGCCTGGTCGAGCATCATCTTCAGGCTCACGAAATGGTCCTTGAGCGTGGAGGGCGCGAGCCGCTTGGAGAGCACGCGCATGCATTGGCGCACATGGTCAGGTGTCAGATCCGTGAGGCGAACGCAGCCGATGACCTCCATGCACGCGTGGATCCTGCCGGCGCGTGTCCGGTATGTGGTGGGCTTGACGTTGAGCCGGTACTCCTCCAGCCACCGTTCCGCGTAATCCTTCAGATACGGCGACTTGGCTCCGGACAGCAGACCGGTGCGCTCCATCTCCGCGATCCTCGCGTCGAACCGTTCGCGCGCGCCCGCCTTCGTGCGACCCTTGGCCGAGACGTAGCGACGTTTGCCCGTGGCGGGGTCGCGGCCGACCTCACGCCGGAACTCCCACGAGCCATCCTTGCGGTGGATGATGCTTCCCGCACCCTTCGTGCGTCGTCTGCCGTTCGTCGCCATGATGTTCCTCCCTTGTCGGGAGCGCCTTCGAGCATCCGCTACAAGCGCCCTCAAAAAGGGCACTCTATTGGCACACTATCCGGGCCACAAACGGCCAGATACGGGGCATAATCGGCCATTCTTCAATAATCGAAAAACGGCGCGATTCCACAGTTCCGAAGACTCGAAAACGTTGGAATCACGCCGTTCTCTAGGGTGTTCACACCCTACTTCGAGACGTTGAACTTGAACTCCATCATTCCAGTATTTCCAATGGTTTTCATGGGGTAGCATACATGAAATGGTGGCTACTTTTGGTGGCTACATGTTATGCTCATAGCATGGCTTCAACATTCAAAACCGTTCATAACGGGCATGAACAATACTGTATGAAATGGAAACAGGATGGAAAATGGCGTTATGTTTACGCATACACACGCGCGGATTTAAACAATAAACATTTAAAACGCGTCGCAGAAATCGGCGTGGATGGAATAATAAAACCGGCACGCCGCGTGAATAAACCACGCGTGAATAAGAATAACCCCTCATTAAAAATGGTATTCAATGAATACCTTGAACAAGCAAACTTAGGTGAAAAAACATACACACAACGAGTTCATGAATGGAACAACGGTTTTAAAACCATTGAAAAACTACCGGTTAAAACAGTTTCCCGTGAAACCATAGAACGGATAATACTGGATAAAACATTACCTCAGTCAACCGCATTTCATTATTCATCATTAATCAATGCGGTATTAAACTATGCGTTGAAACGCGATTATATTAAGGTTAAACCAGCATTATTAAAACCGCATTATGAGAATAAAACTGAAATAAAAAACAATATTAACATTGAACAGTATGTTAATGATTTTCGTGGAATACTGCGTTATGTTGAAAAGAATGAAAAGTATCAACATATGTATCCAATCATTAAACTCATGACACTCGGATTAAGAATAGGAGAAATATTAGCAATCACACGCGAACAGATTTCAGACGCGAACATGACACTGACTATTAATAAAACACTGGTTAATAACAATACGCTAAAAGCAGGAACGAAAGGACGCGCGGATACATATAAAACACGAACAATACCATTACCAATGGATTATTACGCAATATTGATGAACCATATTCAAACACTGGATCATACTGTTTTAACACCAGTATGGCGCGATGGAACGATTATTAACAATGAACATGTCATATTCATAAAGAACAAGCATGTTATAACATACTCATATTTCAACTGGATATGGCATAGAATACAACGCGATTATTTCAATGAAATATGGAATAACAAACTCACCGATGACAACTATTTGAAACCACATACCACACGACACATCACCGCGTCATTAATGGCATATGACGGCATTCCGCTTTCAATGGCGCAAACGATACTGGGACACATGAGCGCTCAAATGACGCAACATTACACGCATATAACAGCAACCATGAAACGCGAGACCATTGAACGATTCACGCGTGATACTGCTGTTCAAACAATGAACAACATAGTTGATGAAACCATGAAAATAAACAATGAAAACAAAAAATAAAAATAAAAAAGAAAAAAATAAAATAAGCACAAAAAAGCGCCGCCGCGAACTTTCAAACGCGCGCGAACAATCATAACCACATAACCTGATGAATACTATGAAATGTGTGTGGCGAGTGGTAGCGCGTTCTTGGAACACAACATATGAACACATGTGAACACATGAACTTGTTTCATGTGTGAAACGCGTGTGATTTGTTTAATGTAATGTATTTATTGTTGGTTTTTGTGTGCGCCGTTCAAACCGGATTAAAATAATGGTTCCATATTTAAAGTGGAACCATGGTATCTTTTAAACATCACCATATGTTGACATCAATAGTGATGTTGAATATGTCATTTGTTTGTTAATGTTTCGGCGGCGTAATATTCACTGGAATATTTGTAAGTCCCGGATTCGGACACAGGATTTTGTTAATACAATCATCAATATTCCATGCGTCATACTGTTCAAATAATGCGTTGAAATCCTCAAAATCATAATCAGGATAGTATTGAACAAGCGTGATAGCGTTATCCATATTCTTAATATTGAACCATGCTTTAACACGGCGTGCCTTATTATATGTGTTCCTATCAACCATTATATTTCCTTCCATACCTATGAATGAATATTATTGTTATTCCTGCTATTAAAACCAGTGAAATAACAATAGGTAATGTGTATTTTCCAGTTATTGGAAATGAGGATAATATTTGATGTTCCGGTTTAATCGGTTTCAAATATACTGTTGAAACGATACCAGTTGAATCCAATTCAACATTATCCTTTTTATCATCGTCGCCATGACATGAAACAAGATAACCATAGTATTCATTCATTTGACACCATATATCCGGCGCATCGCCATATTTCGTTTTCCAATCACCTGTATCCAGCATTGTGCCATACAATGCGCCGTTGGAATCATAAATGTCATTCGTCCAATACTTCCATGATGAATCCGTGGTTTTACCATTGAATGAATAACAATATTTGCCTTTAACATTTGAATCCTCATTAAAATTCAAATTAATAGCATTCGGTTCACTGGCTTTCAAACTCATTGAACCAGCGCTATAATGAATAGCTGATACCGGTTCATGTGTTTCATAATCCTCAACCATGAAACAATATTTGAATTTGAAATCAGTATCATCATGAAACTTCCTTGTATCATGGACTTCCGCGCCGCCATCCGTGATACCACCATCACGCGCTTTCATACGCGGTGGTTGAACATTCAAATCAATGGAACCAGTCGTGTCATCCGCGTGCGCCGCTGGAATACATACCATTGAAATGAATACACATGAAACCATTAAACATAACAAGCGTTTAAACATAGTTATCATGCGTTTTCCCGTTCCTTTTTCGCGTCCGCCATCATGCGATAGACGCACGCGTGTGAGGTTTTAAGTCTCACAGCAATGTCATCAATCGTCCAGCCCTGTTCACGGTATTCCAATGCCTTACGCGCTTTACGCATGGTGTAAGTTTTCGGACGATTACAAACCTTACCTGAACGCTTCGCTGCTTCCCTGCCTGCTGCTGTCCGTTCCAGTATTAAAGCATGTTCCATTTCCGCCACCGCGCTGAAAATCTGCGCAACCATTCTTCCTGCTGCGGTTTCCGTGTTAACATTCTCACGAATAGTGCGTATGTTAACACCGTTCTGTTCCAATACATTCATATTCAATACTATTTCATTGAAATTGCGTCCCATTCTATCCATGGAATAACATACAATCGCATCACCCTCACGGACTGCTTTTGTGAGGTTAACCCAACCATCACGATTAAAATTGGTTCCGGTTCCCGCGTCCATGAATATGCGTTTTTCTTCCACACCAGCATTCATTAATGCCTGCCTCTGTTCTTCCAATGAATAGCCGTGTATTGCCTGCGTTCCAGTTGAAACCCTTATATAACCATATAACATTTTATTATTAATCCTTTCAATAGAATGTATGTTTTCACTATCTATCTATCAAACTGCGTTCAAAAGCCATACCATTTGAGAATCCGCATTTTCGCCATTGAAATTGAAAATGAAAATCCAGTGTTTTTCCCGTTTTTAAATATTGATAGATAGTGTATGAAACCGTTCATCTGATTATAACTTTTGAACGGTGGATATTTCCATGATGAATGGAATGAATGATAGCATTGAAATAGAACACAATAACGATAGGATTAATACAATGAGTGATGTTAATGAAATGCCACCAGAATATATAATTGAAACCCTGAAATGTGAACCTGACTGGAATATTTTCGGTGAAACACAATTTGAACGCTTAAAAACATTCAATGAATGTAGCGAACAGATTCGAACAGCATTTTTCATTGGTGTTTCAAACAATATTAAACATGAAATACATACATATAAAAATGTAATCATTGATTATAACTACAATCAAAGTTGGAAACGCGGTTTCATATACATTAACGCTGACAATAATACAAATGATTCTTACGGTTTACATATTGGCGTTGACGGTGCGATTATAACAAAAACAATGAACATAAAAAACCCTGTTTATAATGTTCGTTGTAGCACTATTAAATACCATGATTCATGGCTTAAAACAACAATTGAAAATGAAATGAATAACTATAAACAATCACTATTTGACTGAACGCTCATTTCGATTCTGACAGCGATTTGATATGTTTCATGAGCAACGCATCGAAAACAGGGTTTTCCACGATTTCAACAAAATATGCCGTCCACAGAGCGCGTAATATTCAGCTCTGTGGACGGCATCGATTTTCACGGATTTTCAATATTATATATTTTCATTCAAATACAATGAAACCGGTGAGAATACAAATCACCGGTTTCATTATTGGATAATATGGATCGGATTCATATTATATATATCAAACAATCCAATCATATTCATTAGTTAATCATTTTCGCCGTATCACTCACGCTTTTAACGGCCGCCGAATCCTGCGCGAAATATTCTGGAGCAATATAAACAACAACAGCCACGCCGATTCCAATGAATAGAAAGTTAATGAACTGGCTCCATTGCCTGTTTAACAGGAACTTTAATGATAGTGTTCCCATGACCATGATAACAATGGGACTGATCCATTTCTGAACCATGCTGTTCCATACTGCGCTTAAATCAGCCAAATCCGCTGAATAAACAATACTTAAAATAATCATAATCCATAATCCTTTTATTTAATAGAATATATTCATGAATACATCTATCAAAAGGAAACGGCGCGCCGGTTTGTTCCTTGACCGGCACGCCGCAATATATTGATGACAGTGTTTAAATATCATGGTTTCATTTTTTTTAACGCCGCCGTCAGGTGGACACTATTCTATCTATATTAGATACAGTTGCGTCTTCCCGAGTTTCACGGGTTTCTATTAATCTTTGGATTAATACAGCCATTTCAAAGGAAAGCTCCGCCAACATCGCCATGTATTCCTCCGAGAGCAACTTCCCCGTCCCCTTAGCCCGGCTCTACGACCATCCCAATCGGCATGAAATAGCAATGTTGCCAATCAAGATTACGACCGCTTCCATGAGGACCCATGTTTATTGACACGGTGTCTGACGGCATACATCCAAAGGTTTTAAATGTTAGGAATCACCCGTCCGTATCTTTCAAATGGAAAACGAGCCTTTTATTCAATTATTTCATACACATGCTTTTCAATCTCATTGACGGCGCATGACTGCCTGATTCTCATGATTTCAATCTCATTGCGGTTCATGTTAACCTGATTTACATTTCATTGAAATGCTGTATGAAAGTGCTCATTCCAATGAATGCCATCCATCCAATCAATCCATGCTTTTCAATCTCATTGACGGCGCATGACTGCCTGACGCATCCCGACACCCCTTTTGATTGGATTAACCATTTATGAAGTCGCCGGTGCTCACCTCTATTACCATGATATCTATCAAACCGTCGTTTGAAACCATTGAATATTGAATAGAATCATTCTATGGCGGTTTTAACGGCGTTTCAGCATGAACATGAATACTTCATCGTATTTCATATGAAAAGCCGTTAGAAGGGCGTTTAAACGCGTTTTTGAGGTATGTATGGCACAATCCGGTGAACCATTCCATTTGAACCATGGTTTCATACACTATGAAATGTGAAAATATTGTGAATATTCCATAACGCTGAAACCATGGTGGCTGTTAATGGTGGCTATTCCAGTAACATGGTTCAAACCATTGAAAACTAATGCTTGCTCACATTGAACTTGAACTCCACAATATCTCCGTCGGCCATGACGTAGTCGCGGCCCTCCTGACGGAGCTTGCCTTCCTCCTTGATCTTGGCCATGGAGCCGTCGGCGGCCACGAAATCGTCGTAGGAGACGATGTCGGCCTTGATGAAGCCCTTTTCGAAGTCGGTGTGAATCACGCCGGCGGCCTGCGGGGCGGTCCAGCCCTTGTGGATCTGCCAGGCGCGCACTTCCTTGACGCCTGCAGTCAGGAAGGTCTGCAGTCCAAGGATGTCGAAGCCGACGCGGGCCAACTGGTCAAGGCCGGATTCGCTTAAGCCCGCGTCCTCGAGCATTTCGCGGGCATCCGCCTCGTCGAGCTCGGTCAAGTCTGCCTCGAACTGAGCGTTGAGGAACACGGCCGGAGCCGGGGCCACGGATGCGGCGAGCTTAGCCTGCAGGTCCTTGTTGGCCAGCTCGTTGTCGTCCACGTTGAACACGTAGATGAACGGCTTGGCGGTCATCAGATGCAGGTCGTAGACGGAATCCTTGTCGAAGCGGCCTTCGCGTGCGGCCTTGTCGAGCGTCTCGCCGGCTTCAAGGATGGTCTTTGCCTGCTTGACTGCGTCCATGTAGGCCGGCTCGATCTTCTTGCCGCGCAGATCCTTCTCCAGCTTGGGCAGCGCGTTTTCGATGGTCTGCAGGTCGGCGAGGATCAGCTCGGTGTTGATGGTGTCGATGTCGTCGGCCGGATCCACCTTGCCGTTGACGTGGACGATGTCGTCGTCCTCGAAGGCGCGCACGACCTCGCAGATCGCGTCCGCCTCGCGGATGTTGGCCAGGAACTTGTTGCCCAGGCCTTCGCCTTCGGAGGCGCCCTTGACGATGCCGGCGATGTCCACGAAGGTCACCGTGGCCGGCACGATCTTCTCCGTGTTGACCAGCTTGGCCAGCACAGGCAGACGATCATCCGGAAGCGGCACGATACCGGTGTTCGGCTCGATGGTGGCGAACGGGTAGTTTTCGGCCAGCACGTTGTTGCGGGTCAGTGCGTTGAACATGGTGGACTTGCCGACGTTGGGCAGTCCGACGATTCCGATAGTAAGAGACATGATTCCAAGTCTAGGGAGAAGCTGGACACCTTGAACCTGCATGTGGTGAACCGGCCATATGCAAAGGCCTCCGAGCATACGGCTCGAAGGCTTTGACTGTGATATGCGAATATACGCGAACTCTGATTGGCAGTCAGCCGACGATGGCATCGACGGCGTCGATGACCGAGCCGCGGAAACCGTCCTTTTCGAGCTGGGCGACGCCCTTGATGGTGGTGCCGCCGGGCGAGCACACGGCGTCCTTCATGGCCCCAGGATGGGTTTCGGTGGCCATGTAGAGCGCGCCGACACCTTCGACCATCTTGGCGGCGAGCCGGTAGGCGGTGGCTCGCTGCAGACCGTACTGCACGCCGGCGTCGCCCAAGGCCTCGATGTACATGTCAGTGAAGGCGGGCGCGCAGCCGGCCACCACCATGGCGATGTTCATATGCGCGGTGTCCACGCGCTCGATGAGGCTGATCGGCCCGAACAGCTGCTCGAAGGTTTCGGTTTCGTCGTCGGTCAGGGTGTTGACGGATTCGGTGACGAGCACGCCCTTGCCCACAGCCATCGGAGTGTTCGGAATGGTGCACTGGATATGGATGTCCGAAGAGTCAACGGATTCGCCGTCTTCGGTGGCGAACAGGTCCTGGTACTTCTTGAGATTCCAGCCGGCGGCGATGGAGACGACGATCTTGCCCGGCTTAGCAAGTTCGTCGGCCAGCGGCTTGACAACGGCGGCAATCTGGTAGGGCTTGATGGCGATGATGACCACGTCAGCGGCCGTCACCACTTCCAGCGCATTGTGCAGCGGGCGCACGCCAAGTTCGGCGGTGGTCTTCTCAAGCTTGTCGTAGTGGGCAGCACAAGCGACCATCTGGCCGCCGGTGACCACGCCCGCGTCAACGAAGCCCTGGGCGATGGCCTGGGCCATGTTGCCATATCCGATAAAACCGATGGTGAGGTTCTGAGTCATACGTTTTCCTTTCGTGCATGTATACAGAGCTCCCTCATCAGAGGGAGCTTGCTTCCTTGAGTCAGAACAGTTCTTCGAGGTCGCCTCGGTTGAGGGCTTCGGTGTAGAGGTGCTTGAAGACGAGCGAGCCGTGCAGACCGTCATGCTCGAATTCGTTGGTGGTCCAGTAGTGGCTGTTACCCACGCGGCTCAAGGTGTCGAGCTGCATACCGGAATCGACATACATGTCGTCGAAGTAAACGGCGGCCTGCAGCGGCACCTCATTGCGGGCCAGCTGTTCTTCGTCATAGATCACGCCGAAGTGCGTGTCTTCCATGAGCAGGTCCATGGCCGGCCTGAACGGGCGTAACGCAGACTCCTGTTCGAACATCCACGGGAACATGGCCTCGCCGGTGAAGTTGAGCGGGCGTTCATCAGCACCGAATTCGGGCTTGCCATCGCGCACGCGCTGGGCGGCCCAGCGAATCGGCTGTTCCATCTCACCGTTGGCGTAGATGAACTCCTGCAGCGGCCAGTACAGCGGGCGCGACGAAGTGGCGTTCATCACCTTGGTCAAAAATTCGTCAGACAACGGCGAGTCGGCAGAAGCGGAACCATCGCCATCAAGGAAGGCGTCGTCAAGAATCCAATGGACACGCTCGAAGCTCGGCTTCATGCCAAAGTCGGATCCCAAGCACTGGAAGCGTTCGACGGTGAGCGGGTCGCCGTTCGGCATCAGCGGGAAGCCGTGGGCGGCCATGCCGGCGATCACGCCAAGTCGATGCTCCACATCGGTACCAGCCATCGGATTCAGTACCGAATCGGTGAGTTTGCCAATGAATTCGGCGACTTCCGCAGTAGTCGGCAGCTTGTCGGCGATGGCAGCCACGCGCTCCTTGTCCTGTGGGTAGCGCTCGTAGAACTGAGTCGTCTTGCGCACCATGCGCGGGAAGGTATGCTCGTACACTTCAGCGGCGTCGGCCGGCACGTGCGGGATGCCGCCGGTGGTGAAGCTGGCGATTACGCCGGCCGGGAACAGGGACAGTGTGGTCAGGGTCAGGAAGCCGCCGTAGCTTTGGCCCATCGTCACCCACTTGCGGCCACCGAATTCGGTCAGGCGCAGATGTTCGAAGTCACGCACGATGGAATCGGCAAGGAACTTCTTCAGATAGTCGGCTTGGGCTCGTGCGCCGGCCGCGGCATCATCGTCGTGCGCGGCGGCGATGCGGGCCATGACGTGCGTGTCCACGCGCGAGGAACGGCCGGTGCCGCGCTGGTCGGGCAGAATCACGCGGAAATGCTTGGTGGCCTCTTCAATCCAGCCATCGGAGGTCGGGCTGTTCAAACGCGGGCCGGCACCGCCGGGACCGCCTTGCAGGAAGATCAGCAGCGGCAGGTCGTCATGCACATGTTCGGGCGTGGTGACCACGCGATAGAACAGTTTGATGGTTTCCCCGTCGAACGCCCGCCCGGGCTCGTGGCCGGTCCAGTCGAGCGGAACATCGATGGAATGGTCCTCTATGGCCAGTCCGGGCACGTAGTATTTGCTCAGCATTGTCATGGTTCAAGACTCTAGTCCATAAATCCTCCTGAAGAGTGATACCGGTTCGTCGCCGGACACGCTAGCCTTGTGCGTTATGGAGATGATGGCGCGCGTGAGGGCATGGTGCGCACGGGAGTCGACCCGCACACTGCTATGGGACACGTTGCTCGCCGCGGCGCTGATCGCCGGTTGCGTGCCGTTCAACGGCGTCACCAGCCCTGATTCGACGGGCGGCATATTGTTTCCCGCAACTCAGGCATCGATGACGCTGTGGTCGCTGCCGGTCTTCGTGCCGCTGATGCTGCGCAGGTATCGCCCGGAGCCGGCGGCCTGGCTGTTCGTGGCGCTGACCATCACGCATCTTGTGCTCGGCCCGGCGATCACGTATTTCGATTTCTACGCCCTGATCATGGTGTATTCGGTGATTCTGTACGGCAGTCCCCGACATTCCTGGCGGTTCATTGTCACGGCGTTCGTCATGGGACTGGTCGCGGCGACGGTCTGGTCGGTGTCTTTCAACGTGGGTCCGCTGTTCGCCGGACCTTCCTCCGGTTCGCGCACCATCCGCGACGGCTGGCTGGCCGATGCCATCACGATGCCCACATGCCCGGCGGTCACCGGCGTCGTGGGGGCAAGCGGCGCCGTCAACTGCGGAGCCAAGATGCTCGCTGACGTCGGCATGGAGGCGGCGCTCATCGAATCGAGCGTGCTGAGCGTCATCATCATGGCCTTGTGGCAGCGAGCGCGCAAGGCCACGCTGGCGGCCATGCGCGAGCGCAACGCCTCCATTGTGGCGAAAGAGGCCGAGGAGACGCGCATCGCGGCGCTGGCCGAACGCGCACGCATCGCCCGTGATATGCATGATGTGGTGGCACATACACTCTCCACGATTATTGTGCAGTCGGATGGCGGCCGGTATGCGGGCGCGCATGATCTGGCCGTCGCCAAGCATACGATGAGCACGATTCGCCATGAAGCGGAACGCGCGCAGCGTGATATGCAGCGTCTGTTCAATGTGTTCGGTGCGAGCGGCAGTACCGGATATGCCGACATCGATTCGCTGTTTGATGGCCATCTGGTGGTTTCCCGGCATATGACCGGCAAAGCGCAACCTGACCGGCTGTCCGCCGACGCGGAAACCGCCGTGTTCCGTCTTGTGCAGGAAGCGCTGACCAATACGCGCAAACATGCGGGCGAGGGTGCTAAAGCCACCATCGATGAATTCTGGTCAAACGATGTGCTGTCGATTACCGTATCCGATAACGGCCGTGGCGCGGCGTCTGCAGCAGACGGTCATAAGCCCGGATACGGATTGGTTGGTATGCACGAACGCATTGAGTCGTTGGGTGGCAGCGTGCAGGCCGGCCCAGGGCCGAATGGTGGCTTTATTGTGGCGGCTACGATTCCGCTCTCCCCTGCCGCCCCACAGTCTGGCACCGATACGGAGAATCCGGTGCTAACCATTATCTCGCGTATACGAGGATTGATGGATCAGGCGCGCCCCAAAGTACTCGACCAAGGAGATACGCGTGAGTCGAACTGGGTGGGTCGATTTGCGCAGTGGACCGAGCGGCACTATCTTCTGATGGACGTTATCGCCACTATCGTGCTGATTGCGCTATTTGATTCCGCCACGTATGGCGATTTGCAAATGATCGGCAATGCCCCGTATTCGCCGAACCGCGTGCTGACTATAACGCTGACGATTATTATGCTTTCGCCTTTGGCGTTCCGCCGCCGCTTCCCAGAGGGCAGCGCACTGGTCATGGCGATTCTGTCCGCCGTGCAGCTGCTGTTTCTGCCATCCATCCTGACCGTCAACATGTTCGCATTGGTGTCCGTGCATGCCGCCGTACTGTATGGCCGCGAACATGCGTGGCGCTGGGTCAGCGTGGCACTGGTTGCGGATTCGTGGCTGGCCGGCATCAAGATAATGTCCGGCTGGAACGGCTATGGGATGCTGATTCAGATGCTGCTGCCCTTCAACGGCGAATCGGCGATGTCCCGCTGGCTGCTGGTGCTTTCCGGTCTGATGCCGGGTGGCGTGGTTATGCTGTTTGGCTTTGCCTGCATTGCGATGGCCCGGTGGAGCCGTTCACGCGGTTCGAACGCGCTGGTGCTCATGCAACGCGAGGAAGCGCTCAAGGCCGAGCAGGAGCGGCAGAAGGTGCTGGCCGCCAATCTGGAGCGCAATCGCATCGGCACGGCCATGCAGGCCGAGGTATTGAATACGTTGGAATCGGTGATCACGCAAGCCGATGATGGGCTGGCCATGCTCAACTCCGAACCGGCTCCCGATAGCGAGCAGATCATCGCCGCGTTCACGGTCATCGGGGAACGCGGGCGTGCGGCTCTGGCGCACATGCGGCAATTGCTGACGGTGCTGCGTGAAACCGGATTCAGCGACGAGATGCATGAAGGCGCACAACCCGACATGCAACTGCGACCGGCTGCTCCTCTGTCCAGCCAGATGAGGCAGGCGGAATCCACATCTCAGACGGATTCGTCCACGAACATGAACTCAGGGAACAATCAGGGTGTCCATGGAGCGGCGCTCCGATAGGAAACGGATACAGTGGAGAGCATGAACGAGAGCAGAAGCATTCGCGTGATTATTGCGGACGACCAGGAGCTGGTGCGTGCCGGTTTTGCCATGGTCATTGGTTCGCAGCCGGATATGGAGGTGGTCGGGCAGGCGCCCGACGGCGCCCAAGCCGTGGCGTTGGCGGAATCCCTGCATCCCGACGTGGTGCTGATGGATGTGCGCATGCCCAGCATGGATGGCATTGAGGCCACGAGCCGTATTACCTCGCTCTCCGCCGCGCCGGGCGACGCGGCCGATTCGGCCAGTCTGGCCGCCGACGCGACCGTCTCGGCCGAATCGGCTGACGACCGGCCGACGCGCGTAATCATTCTGACGACGTTCGATTTGGACGAGTATGTGATGGCGGCCATCAATGCCGGCGCCTCGGGCTTCCTGCTCAAGGACACCGAACCGGAAACGTTGCTCAATTCGATTCGTACTGTATTCCAAGGCAATGCGATTATCGCGCCTTCCGCCACGAAGCGACTCATCGAAAAGATGATGCAGGACGGTTACGCGCAGCATGGTTCGTTGGGTGGAGAAACCACACACTCCGGTGCCGTGTACGGTTCCGCCGGCGGCGTCTCTGGCGGTGCGGCCGGCAACGGTGCTGGCTCGATGACCGGCATCCCCTCCCCTGCCGGAGCCGCTTCCGACGGTTCCAATACGTCACGCCCGGCATACACCGATCCCGAACTGGATCTGCTTACCGACCGTGAACGCGAGGTGCTGGTGGAGATCGCCCATGGTCTGAGCAACCAGGAGATCGCGGACAAGCTCTTCATTTCTCTGCCCACCGTCAAAACCCATGTGGCACATATTCTGGCCAAAATCAACGCCCGCGACCGCGTACAAGCCGTAGTCTTCGCGTACGATAACGGGCTGGTGTAACAAAGCTCCCTCTGATGAGGGAGCTTATTGCCCTACGCCTCGGCCAAAGCCTCGACGGGTGGCGTCTTGACGGCTCGGCGGGCGGGAGCCACGCTGGCCAGCAGAGCGGCGAGCACGGCGACGCCGAGCACCACACCGTTGGTGGCCCATTCGAACGGGAACACGGTGTCGCCGTACAAACTAAACACCATGTAGGATCCGAGCCAGCCGAACAGGGTACCCAATACCACTCCCACCACGCCGGAGACGAGCGAAAGCAGCAACGCTTCCACCGCCAGCGAGCGCCGCAGTTGGCCACGCGTCATGCCGATGGCACGCAAGGTGGCGGATTCGCGTGTGCGTTCGATCACCGACAGACTCAGCGTGTTCGCCACACCGACCAAGGCGATGAGTACAGCCACCGCAATCAAACCGACCAACAATGCCATCATGCCGTTGATCATGGTCTCCCATTGCGTACGTTCGGCCACCGGACCGGTCACGGTAACACCCGCACTGGCGGAGAACACATTCTGCACGTTGGTGAATACGTCGTTCAACGCAACACCCGCGCCTTCGGCGTCAATGCGCATAAGCATGATATGCCCGTCGGCCTTGATTCCACCGTTGGTGAAGTGGCTGGCGTCCACGAAGGCGACCGCGGCGTAGTTGGAGGCGATGCGGCGATAGTCCACCTTCCGCGGTTTGAGCGTCAGCGTCTGTGTGCCGCCGGATTGTCCATTGCCGTTTTCGGCGCTGCCGTTCGCATCATTACCGGACGGACCATTGGCGGCATCGGCTTGTGCTTCGGCCGCTCCAGCCGTGAACGTGACGCTCTTGTCCAGCGGAATATCCTTGCCTGTAGCGGCGGAATACTTGGGCATCAGTACGGAATCGCCATCAATGGTCACGCCGGACAAATCGGAGCGCACCACCTTGCGCAGCGCGTCGACGCCATCCACGCCCACGACCAGCACACTCAGGCTCTTGCCGTCGGCATCCTTCATGGTCATCATGCGGGTCGGCGCGTAGACACTGCTCTGAACGCCCTTGACTTTGGCTGCCTCGCTGGCCTGTTTGCCAGTCATATCGGTGCCAGCGGCAATCATGTCGACGCTGTAGCGCGTGGTCAGCGCCTCGTTCATGGTTTGCTTGGCGCTGGCGGCACCGGTGGCGATGGTGGAGACCAGCGTCACGCCGATAAGCAGTGCGGCACCGGTGGCGGCCACGCGGCGCGGGTTCTTCTGAATGTTCGCATGTGCCACTTTGGCGGACGGACCGGCCAGTGCAACCAGCGCGCCCACGCCGCGCATGAGCACCGGTAGCCAGAACGTGGCGGAAAGCACCAGTCCAAGGAAGATCAATGCACATCCGATGATGGCGGCGAGCAGCACCAGCGGATACTGCTTGTCGGCCATTGAATCACGTCCGGCGATGTTCTCGGACATCTGCCATACAGAGAATGCGCACAGTGCCACGCCGGCCACAATCAGCAGCATGGAAATCACGGCGCGGACCACACCGGCCCGTCGCGTGTCGGTCAGTTCGATGGGTCGCAACGCTTCCAGCGGGGTGACGGCGGTAGCGGAACGCGCAGAGCCTAGCGAGGCAATCACCGTCATAATGATGCCGAATGCCATAGGCACCGTGAACACCGGACCGGATAGCACCAGTCGCATGGTCATGCCGGTGGCTTTCATCAGGCCCGACTGGCATAGTGCGGCCATGAGTCCGATGCCCAGGCCCACTCCCAGTGCGGAGGCGATCAGTCCCAGCACACCGGCTTCAAACAGCACGGAGACATACAGCTGGCTTTTGTTCGCGCCGATGGTGCGCAGCAGGGCGAGTGTGCGGCGGCGCTGCGCCACAAGCACTTGGAAGGTGTTGGCGATGACGAGTGCCGCGACCAGCATGGCAAGTATGCCGAAGCTCAGCAGGAAGATGGTGGTGATGCTGGTTTCGCCCGAACTCATGCTTTTGACGGATTCCTCGACGAGCGCGGCACGGGATTGCACGCTGAAATGCTTAGGGAGCAGTGTGCTGACCTGTTTTACGGTGGACGCCGCAGCCGTGTCACTGGCATCGTCGATGTCGAGATAGACGAGGTAGACAGGCAGGTTGCCGAAATCGTTGCTGCCGGCCATCGCGGTAATAACGTTGTCGGAAAGCACGGAAGCGCCACCGTAGTAGGCGTAGGCACCGTTCGGGTCGTCGGTGAGGCCTACCACGCGCACGGTCATGCCGGAGTCGACGGCTATGTCGACACCGTCGGATGAGGCGGACGCACCTGACGCGGCATCGGAATCACCGTCGTGCGAGCTCGTGCCATCGGCGTTCTGGGCCGACTCATCACCAGCGTCACCGGTATTACCGGCCGAATCGCCGGTCTTGCCCGCATACTGCGCCGCCTGCGAGTTGACGGTCACACGGTCCCCTACCTTGACGCCAAGCTGGTCGGCTACGGACTTGGTCAGGGCAATCTCGTTGCTGTCCGCCGGCTGGTCTCCTTGCGTGATGGTGACCGGCAGCAGCGTACGTTTTGCGGCGGTGGTGATGACGTAGCTGCTGGCATGCTTGTTGCCACGGGTTACGGTCACGGAACCCGCGTAGCTGGCGCGCGCGTCCTTGACGCCTGCGGTGGCGCGGATGCGGTCAAGCTGGAAGTCGTTAACCGTGCGCGTGTAGATGTAGTCCTGGTCCTTATCGGTCAGGTCCTTGCCGCCATCCGGGCTGATCACGTAGTTCGCGCCGCCGAGCTGGGCAGTGTTCTGGGCGGCAAGCGCATCGTTCATCGCGTTGCCGAACAGGAAGGTAGCGGCGATGAACGCAGTGCCGATCAGGATGGCGATGCCTGCCGGAATCAGCATCCTGGCGCTTTTCTTCATAAGTTTCAGAGTGATGGAAAACATGGGGGTGTCCTGTCTCTCGCTTTCCGTCTCAGCGAGCGTGCTGTGCGGCGGCGCGGGCATGATGCATGGTGCCGGTTCTCCCAGCTGGGGGCAATGGAGCGTCGGTGATGGGCAGGTTGGGCACATCCTTTACGCCGGCAAGACGGGCGAGCGTGTCGGCGCGTGTGCTGGTGACGGCAGCGCGCGTGGCACGTTCGCGTTCGGCCATAAGCAGATCGTTCATCGTTTCGGCAGTGGGATTCGCCTCGTCGGCCACGATCTGTCCGTCGGCGAATACGATGGCACGGTCGGCGTAGGAGGCGGCCACCGCATCGTGCGTGACCATGACGATGGTTTGGCCAAGCTCGTTGACCGAACGCTTCAGGAAGCCGAGCACTTCGGCGCTGGAAACGGAGTCGAGGTTGCCAGTCGGCTCGTCAGCGAACACCAGCTTCGGCTTGGTAATCAGCGCGCGGGCGATGGCCACGCGCTGCTGCTGGCCACCGGACAGTTCATTCGGTCGGTGGTTCAGGCGCTGCTTCAGTCCCAGGGTATCGACGAGCAGGTCGAACCAGGCGTGGTCGGGCTTGTCTCCGGCGAGAGTCAGTGGCATGAGGATGTTCTGTTCGGCGGTGAACATGGGCAACAGGTTGAAGCTTTGGAAGATGAAGCCGATCTTGTGGCGACGTAGCAAGGTGAGCTGCTTGTCGTCCATGCGGGTCAGGTCTGCCCCGCCGAAAAGAATATGCCCGGATGTGGCGGAGTCGAGGCCGGCGAGCGTGTGCATAAGCGTGGATTTGCCGGAGCCGGACGGGCCCATGATGGCGGTGAATTTGCCGCGTTCGAAACTCACGTTCACGCCACGCAGGGCGTGAACCATATTGCTGCCGGTGCCGTAGTTCTTGACCAAGTCGACGGCCTGAATAGCGATGCCGCGCGATGCGGACGGGTTCTGCACGTTCATAATGTCTCTCCATATTTGGCCGGGCCTTATGCCCGGATGACGATTCCAACTTATGAAGAAATAACAGCGCGCCCCATCGTGCGCCAGACTGAATTGGGCGGTCGGCCACGCGCCGGCCCTCATCCTTGAGGATTATGTCGTCTCAGGTCTCACACTATTCATGCCTCTGCGCAAACAGTGTGAGGCATACAGACGCAAGAAAGCCCGCACTGCATGACGTCAGTGCGAGCTTTCTACTCCTTGGGTCAAGCGATCAGGCGGAAGGCACCCCATGCGGCTCGATGATTCGCGATGCACCCCATTAGCATCGCGCCCCTTCTCATCGGGCCGTCAACCCTCCTGTCGACCTCACTTGGCCAAGCCGGAAGCGCGAAGGGCTTCGAAGCCGCCCTTCAGGTCATCGAGAATGTCCTCGATGTTCTCGGTGCCGATGGACAGGCGGATGGGGCCTTGGTGAATGCCCTGGTCCTCGAGCTCTTCCAGGGTCTCCTGGGAGTGCGTAGTGGAAGCCGGGTGGATGACGAGGGACTTTGCGTCGGCCACATTGGCCAGCAGAGAGAACAGGTGCAGATTGTCGATGAAGACGCGAGCCGCATCCTTTCCGCCCTTGATATCGAAGGTGAAGATGGAGCCTGCTCCGTTCGGGAAGTACTTCTCGTACAGGTCGTGATCCGGACGGCCCGGGATGGACGGGTGGGAGACGGACTCGACTTCCGGCACGGTCTGCAGGTACTCGACGACCTTCAGAGCGTTCTGGACGTGGCGCTCGACGCGCAGGGACAGGGTTTCGGTGCCCTGCAGCAGCAGGAAGGCGGCGAATGGAGACAGGGTGGCGCCGGTGTCGCGCAGCAGGATGGCGCGCACGCGGGTCACGAAGGCGGCGCCGCCGAGGGCCTCATAGAAGTTCAGGCCATGGTAGGACGGATCCGGCTCGGTCAGGGTCGGGAACTTGCCCGGCACTTCGGCCCAGTTGAACTTGCCGCCTTCCACGATCACGCCGCCGAGGGTGGTGCCGTGGCCGCCGATGAACTTGGTGGCGGATTCCACAACGACGTCGGCGCCGTGCTCCAGCGGGCGGAACAGGTACGGGGAGGCGAAGGTGTTGTCCACGATCACCGGCAGGTGGTGCTTGTGGGCGATGGCGGTGATGGCCTCGAAGTCGGGCAGGTCGGCGTTCGGGTTGCCGAAGGTCTCGAAGTAGACGAGCTTGGTGTTCTCCTGGATGGCGTCCTCGAACTCCTGCGGGTTCTCGGCGGAGACGAAGGTGGTGGTGATGCCGTCGCGCGGCAGGGTGTGGCGCAGCAGGTTGAAGGTGCCGCCGTACACGTTCTTGGCTGCGACGATGTGGTCGCCGGACTGGGTGATGTTGCGCACCGCGTATTCCACGGCGGCCGCGCCGGACGCGACGGCCAGGCCTGCGGTGCCGCCTTCGAGGGCCGCGATGCGGTCTTCGAACACGCCCTGGGTGGAGTTGGTCAGACGGCCGTAGATGTTGCCCGGGTCCGCCAGTCCGAAGCGGGCCTCGGCGTGGTCGAAGTTGTGGAAGACGTAGGAGGTGGTCTGGTAGATCGGCACCGCGCGGGAGTCGGTGGCCGGGTCGGCCTGCTCCTGGCCGACGTGCAGCTGCAGGGTTTCAAAACGGTACTTCTTGTTGTTCTCGGCCATGGTATTCTCCTTGGTTGTGCTAGGTCGCGAGGATTTTTCCTTGCCACCCGCCTGCCGTGTTCGGGCGGTTGGCGAGGTGTTGGTTATGAAGTTACGACGCTTGGGCCGCGCGGCGCAAGCTGAACGTTATCGGACTTGCCTATAAGGGCTTATAAAGCCTTGGAATCATTGACGTGAGCGACTGTCAGAAGTCACGAAAAAGTCGTTGAAATTATCGCGACACGCCGGGCCGCACGCATGCGCTTTCAAGGTCGACTGCGGTCACGGTGATATCGCTGCCATGCCTTTCGCGCATGGCTCAAGTGTCCGTGATGATTGCTTGTTCCACCCGTCACCAAGACGGTTTGCCCGCTCGGTGATGACGTCTGTTTCATTTTTCTGCCGCCCGGTTACATGGTTTACATGACGAACGACTACAGTCAAACATCGCCAATGAATTATTCCGCCAACATGGTGAAGGGATTCGAACAGACATGACCGATGTAACTCTGTATGACCGTGATCCGAACTATATTCCGCGCGTGGCCGCCGTGCACGACATGTGCGGCTACGGCAAGTGCTCGCTGACCGCCGCGATTCCGATTCTCTCGGCCGCCGGCTGCGATGTGTGCCCGGTGCCGACCGCCCTGTTCTCGGCGCACACGCGCTATGCAGTGTTCACGTTCCATGACACCACGGATATTCTCTCCGGTTACTTGGATGCCTGGCAGAAGGAAGACGTGGAGCTGGATGGCGTGTATTCAGGCTTCCTCGGCTCCCCCGATCAGGTGGCGATCATTCAGCGTCTCTACCGCGAATATCCGAACGCGCTGCGTCTGGTTGACCCGGTGATGGGAGACGCCGGCGAAATGTACCCCACGTACACACCGGAGCTGTGCGAGGCAATGGGCGCGCTGGCCGATGGTGCCGACGTGTTGATGCCGAACCTCACCGAAGCAAGCATTCTCACCAAGCGTGACTATCCTGGCCAGGATATTGATGAGGCCACGGTTAACGAGCTGCTTGGTGCTCTGCTGGAGTTGGGTGCCAAGAACGTGGTGCTGAAGGGCATCGACCATGGCGATGGCAAAATCGTCAACTATGTGGCCAGCGCTTCCACCGGTGTTGCCGGCAAGATCGAGCTGGCTCATGAGAAGTTGCCATACATGATTCATGGCACGGGTGACGCCTTCGCCTCTGCCCTGTGCGGCGCGGTGATGGCCGGCCGCGGCCTGGCCGAGTCGGCCGAAATCGCCGGTGAGTTCGTGCGCCACGCCATGGCCAGCACCCGTAACCAGCCGCATTTCGAGGATCGTGGCGTCAGTTTCGAACTGAACCTTGGCGAACTCACCGATTTGGTGAAGTGACCGCACCTTGGCTCCCCTCTCCGCTCACTGGGTCTGACGTATTCAGCGAACAATCCGATGGGTTGTTTTTTCGTCACAGGGAAGTCGACTGGTGAGCCTTGGTAAACCTTCTGAACTAATGGTGGATAACCGGGTTTTCATCCACACGTTATCCACAACACGCCAAACCGCGTCATAGTATCCACATTTGCCGGTTGCGCTTGTGCTCTTACATAAGTAACCCGCACAGTGGAATCATGAACGCTTTACCACCTACCCAGCCGACGACGAAGTCCGGCATCGACGCCGGTCTTGCCTTTCACCAGCCCATGCTGGCTTCACCTGATCCGCAGGCAATGCTGCCTTCGGAACGGATTGCGGCCACGATGGGCGACCGCAATCTGACGCCCAAACAGTTCGGCGCGCTCGGCGAGCAGTATGCCGCCGCGTGGCTGGAGGAACACGGTTGGACGACCTTGAGCCGCAATTGGCATACCCGTTACGGCGAATTGGACATCGTGATGCTCAATCCCGAGTACACGGTGGTGTTCGTCGAAGTGAAATCACGCCGGTCCATGCATTACGGATATCCGCAAGAGGCCATTACGCCGGCGAAACAGCACAATCTCAGGAAAGCCGCCTGCGATTGGCTACTTGACCGGCGTAATCGGGTGCCGCATTCGGCGGTCCGTTTCGATGTCGTCACCATCGTGCTTCGGGTGGGCAGGCCGCTCGTGCATCACATTGAAAATGCCTTCTGAAGCCCCCCCCCCCAAAAAAAACAGCCACGTTGCGAAACACATTGTGAAAGGAGTAGACATGGCTATCGGCAGCACCCTCTCAGTCGGACTGATCGGCCTTAAGGCCTTCATCGTCCAAGTGCAGGCTTTCATCAGCCCTGGCTTGCCATACTTCAGCATCATCGGATTGCCGGATGCATCGTTGTCCGAAGCCCGCGAGCGCGTGAAATCAGCGTGTCAAGCCACTGGATTCGGTTGGCCGCAAACCCGTGTGACCGTGAACATGAGCCCTGCGGCCATGCCCAAACGCGGTTCGTCGCATGATCTGGCCATCGCGGCCAGCGTCCTATGTGCGGCGGGTGCCATAGGGCATGATTGCCTAGAAGATACCATTGTGCTCGGCGAAGTGAATCTTGACGGCTCGGTGCTGCCGATTCATGGGCTGCTCCCGATCATGCTGCATGCCGAGGAACGTGGCGTGCGCAAAATGATTGTTCCCCATCGCAATCTTGACGAGGCTTCGATGGTGGATGGACTGGATGTAGTGGGCGTGAGGCATGTGGGTGAGCTCATCGAACTGATGGGCGGCGATGCCACCTATACGATTCCCGATACACCGGTTACTGACGAGACCACCACGGATCAATCGCCCACAAGTCATCCCAACGATTGTGGCGATATGAACGAGGTTCTGGGTCAGGAGCATGCCAAATGGGCACTGCAAGTGGCGGCGGCAGGCGGGCATAATCTCATCATGACCGGCCCGCCAGGCAGCGGCAAAACCATGTTGGCCTCACGTATGCCCGGCATCATGTGCCCGTTGAACGAGGCGGAACAGCTGGAGGTGGCATCGATTCGATCGCTGTGCGGCATACTGCCTCAGTACGGCATCACCGACATGCCGCCGTTCGAGGCACCGCACCACACCGCCAGCACGGCGGCCTTGGTGGGTGGTGGCAGCGGCATCGCCGTTCCCGGCGCAATCACACGCGCGCATCGAGGCATTCTGTTTCTGGACGAGGCACCGGAATTCAGCGCACGCGCCCTGCAGACGTTGCGCGAACCATTGGAATCCGGGTATGTGGCGCTTTCCCGTTCAAAAGGCAGCACCTACTACCCGGCCTCATTCCAACTCATCATGGCGGCCAACCCCTGTCCGTGCGGATACTATTACGGCACCGGCGAACGTTGCGCTTGCCGGGAAAAAGACCGTATACGTTATTTCTCGCGATTGTCCGGACCGATACTGGATCGTGTGGATATTCAGATGGCGGTGCCACCAGTCTCGCGCATTGCCGCGCAAAGCGAGCCAATCGGCGAGTCCAGTGCCGGGATACAAGCTCGTGTGATTCGTGCCCGTCAAGTGGCCAAAGACCGGTTCAGACAGTATGGATGGGTGTGCAACGCGCAAGCTTCGGGCAAATGGCTGCACGCCAATACATCGCTGAAAGCGATGGAATTGGTCAATCGGGCCCTGTCCAATCATCAACTCACATTGCGCGGGGCTGATCGCGCCATGCGTCTGTCTTGGACGCTCGCCGATCTGGCCGGCCGCGTATCCCCCACTGAACAGGACGTCCATCAGGGCATCGAAATGAGAACGAGGATGACATGAGTAACGCTACTGATATCCGGCAATCTGGCGGCACCGCAGGAAGTGTGGATCACACCGATACGAGTCTCGCCGTTTCGCGCACTATTCCCGTACCTCCCACGGATACGTTGTATCGTGCCGCGCTCACGTTCTGTCTTGATGGCGCGGATGTGATGATGTACGCCACGCTCAAAGGCGCGGAAAACGCCGAATCCCTCTGGCATGCGTTGGCGCAATCCCATCCAAGCCAGCCATCTGAAATCTGCGGCCCGGCGCTGTCACGTATTGACCGCATGTTCGTGGACGGCCTCACTCGATGGGGCCGCAAGGCGTCGGCGAACGCGATGCGCTCCTTCCGCAATGCACTGGCCTGCTGGCATAACCGCATGATGGACCTGCCCTCGCAAGACATCATCCAACTGGCCGACTGGTTCACTATGGATGGCACGCAATGGATTATCGGCCCTGGCCATCCATGTTGGCCCTCGCAGTTGGCCGACCTGTCCATTCGCTCCGATTGGGCGCCACCGCTGTGTTTGTGGATCAAAGGCGATCCACGCGCATTGACCAGTTGCGCCAAACCGGTCGGCATCGTCGGTTCACGGGACGTGACCGAATATGGCCGGTATGTGGCACACACCGTAGCCGAACAGGCAGCCGTTGCCGGGCATCTGGTCGTGTCCGGAGGCGCGATGGGCACGGATGCGGCGGCACATTGGGGAGCGTTGAATGCGCTGCACGGCAGAATGCCCGCCAATGTGGGCAAAACCGTTGCCGTATTCGCCGGCGGGCTCAACCATATCGGACCGATGCGTAACCGCACGCTGTTCGAACGCATCGAGGCGCAGGGTGGTGCACTGATCAGTGAACTGTGCCCCGGGACGATTCCCGAAGCCCGTCGTTTTCTGCTTCGCAACCGCATTATCGCGGCCATGTCTTCCACATTGATCGTGACGCAAGCCCGGTTGCGTTCCGGAGCGCTCAACACCGCGGGATGGGCATGCGAATTGCTGCGCGAAGTGTATGCGGTTCCCGGTGACATCAATCAGCCTTGCAACGCCGGGTGCAATAAGATGATCGGCGACCACCGAGCGATGATTCTGTGTGCCGCCACATCCACCGAGGATATATGCCATGAACGGCATAAGCCCGTTATGGCAGCATGCCCAGGCATATCGAAATCCACAGGTCAGGACTCGTCCGAAAACGAGGAGGCCATGGAAGTGCCGGCAACGACTCCGTTATCGCCAGCATCCTCGGAATCATCGGCGTCACAGGAGTCGTCACAAGATTCAGGTCATTCGAAACGTTCGAAGACCAAGCATACTCAGCCTACGCGCACTCAATCCAAGGATGGGCCGGCGAGCGCAACTGCCGATTCCGGTAACGACAAAAGCAAGGGTGAAGAGCTTCCCTCGTCGCATCAGATGCCGGATCTTCGTGTCAAGCCGAAGCCCGATCCCGAGAAGGAAGCCCAACAACGTATCATTATCGCCAAGCTGCCGGAAATGGAACGCACATTAGTGGCATTGATTCGTGAATGCCGTAAACGACATCTCATCGTCACCCCGGACGCACTATTGCGTGTGGCGCGAGAGACGGTACCCGACGAGATTCCCAATATCGGCACCATACTTGAGCTACTCGGCGCATTGGAGCTGAAGGGAGTGATCGAGCGGGATGCCGGCATACTCAAGCTGAGCAGCCGTGTCGGCTAATCGGCTTCCATGACACGGCTCGAAGGCTGTTCGGCGGGTGTGCGAGAATCGAACCCATGAGTCCGAAACGTTTGGAAGATATGTATGATGCGGTGATCGTCGGCGCCGGAGCGGCCGGCCTGTCGGCGGCGTTGGGACTGCTGCGCTCCCCCGAGATCACCGAGCTCAAGGAACAAGGCGTGGACCCGAAGATCCTCGTGGTCTCCAAACTGCAGCCGCTGCGTTCGCACACCGGTTCAGCCGAGGGCGGCATCGCCGCGAGCCTGGGCAATGTGGAGTCCGATGACTGGCACTGGCATTACTACGACACCATCAAGGGCGGCGACTGGCTGGTGGACCAGGATGCGGCCAAACTGCTCGCCGAATACGCGCCGCAGACCGTGATCAACCTGGAGCGTCAGGGCGTGGCCTTCTCCCGTACCGAGGACGGGCATATCGCCCAGCGCCGGTTCGGCGGCCACACGCGCGAGTTCGGCGGCGCCCCGGTCAAGCGCGCCGCCTATGCGGCCGACCGCATCGGCCACCAGATTCTGCACGCCTTGTGGCAGCAGTGCGTGGCCGCCGGCGTCGAGTTCGCCGAGGAATGGTATGTGACCGACCTGGTGCTCGCCGACGACGGCAAGCAGGCGGCCGGCATCGTGGCCTTTGACACGCATTCGGGCAAGATTCAGGCCATCCACGCGCGCAACGTGCTGCTTGCCACCGGTGGCGCGGGCCGACTGTTCCACACCACGTCAAATTCCTGGGATCTGACCGGCGACGGCATGGCCTTGACCTTGGCCGCCGGTCTGCAGCTGGAGGACATCGAATTTGTGCAGTTCCACCCCACCGGGCTCGCGCACACCGGCATCCTGCTGTCCGAGGCGGCCCGCGCCGAGGGCGGCATTCTGAGGAACGCCGACGGTGAGCCGTTTATGGAACGCTACGCTCCGGAGCATAAGGATCTGGCCGCACGAGACGTGGTCTCCCGCTCCATCATGGCGGAGATCGACGCCGGTCGCGGCGTCGCCGACCCGAAGGACCCGGATGGTCCGAAGGACTGCGTCTGGCTGGATATGACCGGCATCGACCCCGAACGTATGAAGGAAGTGCTGCCGCAGGTGGTCGAAACCATCGAGCAGTACGCGAACCTCGATCCGGCCAAGGACCTAGTACCCATCAAGCCCACTGCACACTACACGATGGGCGGCATCCCCATCACCACCGACGGCGAGGTGTACCGTTGGGCCGACGGTGCCGTGCAGGTAGTCGATGGACTGTTCGCCGCTGGCGAATGCTCTTGTGTCTCCGTACATGGTGCGAATCGTCTGGGCGGCAATTCTCTGCTCGACGCCTGCCTGTTCGGCACACGCGCTGGTCAGACGATGGCCGCACGCATCGCCGAGAACCCGGTTGACTCCCCCATGGCCGATGATTCGGCCGATGACATGCTGACCGATGCCGCCGATCAGGCTGCCGATTCTCGCAAAGCGGAGCTTGACGAACTGCTCGCCGGGCCAATAGATGATTCAGACGATGGAGTGCCCACCGCCAATCCTTATCAGCTCATGGCCCAACTCGGATCAGTGATGGAGCAGGCTCTGGCCGTACGTTGCACCGCTCAGACCATCGATACGGCGTTGACCCAGATCAACGGTGACATCACACCGGTTGCCGATACCTTGCGGGCCCATGACAAGACCGCCGCTTTCAATCAGGAGGTCACCGCCATCTGGGAAGTCCGTCATCTGATCGAACTGGCCGAGGTCATGCTGCACGCTTCCGAATCCCGTCAGGAATCTCGCGGATCCATGCAACGCCTTGATTTCCCCGAACGCGACGATGAGCATTTCCTTGCTCACTCGATGGTCGCCGATGATGGTTCGGTAAGTTTCAAGCCGGTGCACATCACCGACTATCCGCCCAAGAAGCGCGAGTACTGATCCGCTGGTGGTAATACCCAAGCCGCCTAGGGCTTGTGGCACAATAGGTTGGCTAATATTGGACTTGACATCCCACTGTTTCATGGAGGCAGAACATGGCTGAGGCGAGCAACACGACGGTTACCCTGCAAGTGCATCGTTTCACGCCGCGACCCGAGCGTGCCGAACGTGCACGCGGTGGCAGCCCGTTTGCCAAGAAAGGCTCCCCGTTCGGCGGCGGCTCGGATTCGGCGGCGCGCCGTCGTCCGCGCGGCAAGCAGTGGGTGCAGGAGTACACGATTCCCGCGCGCCCTTCGGATACTGTGTTGGATTGTCTGCTGACCATCAAACGCACCGTCGACCCGACGCTGGCCTTCCGTTATTCGTGCGGTCATGGCATGTGCGGTTCGGACGCCGTGGCCATCAACGGCACCCCCACCCTGCTGTGCACAGCCACCATCCGCGATTGGGCCAAGCAACCCGGCGCCATGCCCGAAGTCGATGACGAAGGGTTCCGACACACCGGCACCGAGGCTGAGGAATCCGACGATTCCGCGGAAAACGTCGCAAACGCGGCGGCCGCCCAGAACTCAGCCGCAAACGGTTCGCTGGGAGTCATCGAACTGGCGTCCCTGCCCGGCTTCCCGCCGCAGCGCGACCTCATCGCCGACATCGACCCTATGCTCAACCAGATCAGGAAGCTCACCCCGTATCTTCAGGCGGACGGCGTGCTCGCCACCACCGCCGAAGGCAAGGTGGACGTGTTCGAATACCTGCAGAACCCCGAACAACTCGCCAAATACGAGCTGCTGAGCAACTGCATCGCCTGCGGCGTGTGCGAAGGCGCCTGCCCGGTGTACGCCGGCGGCGACGCCTTCATCGGCCCGGCCGCGCTGATTTGGGCCTCCCGTTTCGTCAACGATTCGCGCGACACCAAGGCCATGGAGCGTATGGATGCCATCGACACCGCCGACGGCGTGGCCGCCTGCCAGTCCGTGCGCGCCTGCTCCCGCCACTGCCCGCGCGGCATCGATGTGGGCGAGGAGATGTGGCAGATCGTGGCTAAGGTCCGCGAGCGCTAAGCCGCGCCGCGGCTGGCTGCGGCGATCGCCTAAGCACATGCGTCGATGCATCCGCCGGGTGCCCGCACGAGAGAAGACATGAAAGAACGAATTATGGACAGAACGCAGTACACCAACCTCGCCAAGGCATGGGAATTCACCGAGGAACACGCGCGCGAACGTGAATCCGATGCGTTGACCGACACCCGTACGGCCGCCGACGAGTCCGGCCAGTTGCAGGGTTCGGCGGCGCAGGCCCGTCTGCTGGGCATGCTGGTGCGCATCACCGGCGCCGCTTCGGTGATTGCCGTGGGCACCGGCTCGCTGGTGGAGACCTTGCAGCTCGCCCATGCGCTGGATAACAAGGGCCTGCTGACTGCGGTCGATTCCACCGCTCAGGGCATCGCGCTGATTCGCAAGGCGTTCGCCGAGCTGCAGGACGAGACCGACACCACGTTGCGTGCGGTGAACGCTCCGGCCAGCGTGTTTCTGCCGCGCCTCAACGCCAATGATTACGATCTGATCGTGGTGGCGGGCGACGCCGAGAACTATGCCGCCACGTTCGCCCAGGCCTCCCGTCTGCTGCGCACGCACGGCGTGATCGTGTTCACCGATGTGCTGGCGTTGGAGGACGGTCAGGGCGGCGTGATCAATCCGGCCGACCGCAGCGACAAGGCCATCGCCATGCGTGAGCTGCTCACCACCGTCGAAGATGACGAAGGTTTCGAGTCCACGCTCACCCCTGACGGCACCGGCCTGCTCATCGCCTACAAAAAGTAACTCTGTCCTTGGCTCCCCTCTCCGAGGGGAGCCACTCTATCTCGCTTACCTCACAATTGCGCTGACGGCCACGTCCACGGCTTCGTCGGCGTCATCGGTTACGGTGACCAGTTTCGGGTCGATCGTCGAGATCATGCCATGCTCGGCCACCGGACCGTTGAGCCAGTCAAAGAGCCCCTGCCAGTATTCCTTGCCGTAGAGCACCACCGGAATATTCGCCACCTTGTGGGTCTGGACCAAGGTCAGCAGCTCGAACATCTCATCCAGTGTGCCGAAGCCGCCCGGGCATACGATCACGCCGGAGGAATACTTGATGAACATGGTTTTCCGCACAAAGAAGTACCGGAAGCTCATGCCGAGGTTCACCCACTGGTTCAACCCCTGCTCGTGCGGCAATTCGATGCCAAGTCCCACCGATTTGCCGCCGGCCAGTGCCGCTCCCCTATTCGCGGCTTCCATGATGCCGGGACCACCGCCGGTGATGACGGCGATGTTGCGCTTGGCTATCTGGCTACCCATGCGCCGTGCTGCCTTGTAGATCGATTCGGTGCGCTGGGTGCGTGCGGAGCCGAAAATAGAGACCGCAGGTCCGAGCTCGGCGAGCGCCCCGAAACCGTCCACGAATTCCGATTGGATGCGCAGCACACGCCATGGGTCCATGTGCAGCCAGTCGGTGTCCTGATCGGATTTCAGCAGGTTGGCGGTGGTGTTGTCCGAGGGAATCATCTGGCCGCGTAGAATCACCGGGCCGCGATGATAGGTGTCGCCCAGCGGCGAGGCGTCCTCCAGATCGACCGGGTTCACCGGTGTGGACACAGCCTCAGTTGCCGTCTCAGCCTCCAACGCCGCCGCATCATTCGCGGCTGTGGCTTCCAATGGTTCCATATCGTCCACGACTGCGGACTTGGATGCGGCCTCGGCTAGATTCTTTGCTTCAGCGGCCTTTTTGCCGTCGTTCTTCTTGGATTTCTTCTGCTTCTTTGCCATCCAATGTCCTCCTGTACGGCGCTATCGACTCTTCGCATTCTAGCGCCTGAAGCTCTGCGTACGTTTTCCGCGAAATCATCCTTGACTTCGTGAAGAACGTACGGTGAGTGACACTGAGCGTACGTTTTCCGCGAAATAAGGCCTCATCTCGTGAAGAACGTACACTGAGCGCGTCTCAGCGTACGGTTTTCACGAAACAAGGCCAACAATGGAGTAGGGACCGTCTAAGCCATCAGTGGCGGAAGTCGATTTCCACACTGGCGGTGCCGTCGGCGAGGGTGCCGGGGTGTTCCGTGGGCGTGGTGGGCTCTGTGGTGTGGCTTGGCTGCCCGATGCCATCACCATCAATCGATTCGTCATCCTCCGCATCAGCCGCTGCTGCGGCTGCGGTCTTCTCGAATCGCTTGGACTGACGGCTCAGCAGCACACCGGAAATCGCGGCGGCGATCAGGGAGGCCACCAGCACGCCGAAGCGCGCCTCAGCGGAAAGTTCCGCGTTCTTGTACGCCAGCGAAGCGATGAGGAAGGACACAGTGAAGCCAATGCCGCAGGCGACGGCAGCGGGAATCATGTCGCGCACACGCAGCCCCTTGGCCATCTTGAGCCCGCCCACATGCGTGGACAGCCATGCGGTGGTGATGATACCCAGAGGTTTGCCGACCACCAAAGCCACAATCAGTGCGATGACCAGCGGCGAGGCCAACAATAGCGGGCTCATCGACTCGAAGTGTACGCCGGTGGCGAACAAGGCGAAGATGGGCAGGGCCAGCAGTGCGGAGAATGGCTGGAGCTTGTTGGCATAGCGTTCGGCACGCGGCGAGAGTTCGCCGTGCATTTCACGAGAGGGGGTCAGCAGGCCAACCAGCACGCCGGCCAGTGTGGGGTGCACGCCTGCCTCGAACATCATGATCCAAGCGAGGATACCGACGATGCCAACCGCGATCCACGGCACTTTTTTCAGTCGCACGAGGTATGCCCAGATGGCGGCGCATACGGCGATGCCGATGAACCAATACCAGGCGTTAATCGAGGAGAAGAATACGGCGATCAGAATAATGGCCAGCAGGTCGTCGACGGTGGCAAGCGTCATCAGGAACGCGCGGATCGAACCGGGCAGGGCCTTGGCGAACAGGGCGAGCACGGCCAGCGAGAACGCGATATCCGTGGCGGTGGGCACTGCCCAGCCGTGCGACATCTCCGAGAACGGGATGCTGCTGCCGGTGGTGGTCAGAATCAGCGTGCCGGGTTCACCAGGCCCAAGCTGAGAGAACAATGCCGTGACGGCCAGGAACAGGATGGGCGGGGCGATCATGCCGCCCACCGCGCACAGCATCGGCACGGCGGCCGCTTTCGGATTGGCAAGCGAGCCGGTGGTGAGTTCCTGCTTCAGTTCGAGGCCCACGGTCAGGAAGAAGATGGTAAGCAGACCATCCTGGGCCCAGTGGCCAATAGGCAGGTCGAGATTGGTGTAGGGGATGAACAGATGCGTTTCCGCTACGGTCTCGAACGCATGCGCGGTGGCGGGCAGATTCGCGAGCACCAGGCCGGTGAGCGCGAAGCCAAGCATGATGAGTCCGGAAATACGGTCTGAGGCGGCGATTCGCCTGATGGTGGACCAAAGTCCCTTCTTCGCGCCGGCGGTCGTGGCCATCGCGTCTCCTTGCTGCACTCTCTTGGATGAACCGTATGTAATAGTACGGAATATCTCAGGACGTTCCGCTCCGGGCTGAGTCGCGAAGGGCAACCTTAGCCCAACCCTGTGTGGCCGACTCAACCGACTCAAACGGGCCAATACAATTGGAAAAGCCTCGGAAGCATTTCGCTTTCGAGGCTTACTGTGCGCCAGACAGGATTCGAACCTGCGACCTGCTGATCCGTAGTCAGCTGCTCTAATCCGCTGGGCTACTGGCGCATACCACTGTTGTCCCCGTGGTTCGGGAGTGCGCCAGACAGGATTCGAACCTGCGACCTGCTGATCCGTAGTCAGCTGCTCTAATCCGCTGGGCTACTGGCGCATGTTGTCTTTCAGACAACTCGATATATAATACACGCCGTTCAGCTGAATGCAACTCGGCGTGTTGCGGCGAGTCGCACCATCCCGACCACTACCGCAACGGCGTATTTACTGGCCTCACGCCTCGTGTGTACGGACTCGGTCAAGCAAAACCGACTGCGCAACTTTGAGACGTCCCTGCGGCACATCCACGGCTTCGCGCAGGAGTTTGGGCGTGCTGGAACCCTCTACGGACGCCTTGTCCACAATCACCTGCCTCACATCATCCAAACTCGGCAACTGGAACATCGTGTCCTGCAACGTACGTTCGATAATCGAACGCAAACCGCGTGCGCCGGTCCCCTGCTTGATAGCGATATCAGCAGTCGCCCGAATGGCCTGTTCTGTGAATTGCAGATCGACGCCGTCGACGGCGAACAGTTTACGGTACTGCTTGATCAGCGCGTTGGCTGGCTGGGTGAGAATCGCCGTCAGATCGTCTACGGTAAGTTCCTTCAGCACACTGGTGACCGGCAAACGTCCGATGAACTCAGGCAACAGTCCGAACTCGGCCAGATCATCGGCATTGACCTGTTCGAGCAATTCCTCGTCTTTCATGTCGGCGTCGTGCCAATTCGCGCCGAAGCCGGTCTCTCGACGGCCTAATCGCTTGCGAACAATGTCCGTCAGCCCCACGAACGCACCGCCGCAGATGAATAGGATGCCGCGTGTGTCCATCTGCGCAACGTCCTGCTCCTTATGCTTGCGCGTGCCTTCCAACGGCACGGAGGCGATGGTTCCTTCCAAGATCTTCAGCAACGCCTGCTGAACGCCCTCACCGGACACGTCACGGGTGATGGAGGTGTTCTCACCGGATTTGCGGGCGATCTTATCGATTTCGTCAATGTAGATGATGCCGTGCTGGGCTCGGCTTACGTCGCCATCCGCAGCTTGGAGGAGACGTTGGAGCACGGTTTCCACATCGTCGCCTACATAGCCGGCTTCGGTCAGGGTGGTGGCGTCGGTGATGACGAACGGCACGTTCATTACGCGGGCCAACGCCTGCGCAAGATAGGTTTTGCCCACGCCGGTGGGGCCGAGCAACAGAATGTTTGACTTGGCGACCTCGACGTCAGCCAAAGGGTCATTGCTGCGGCGGGCAGCACGCGTCTGGGTGGGAACGGATTGCTTGGCTTGTTTGCCGGTCTGGCCACTGTGCCCGTTATTCCCGTCAAGCTGCTCAGCGGACTCCTGAAGCTCCATGTTGACGCGCTTGTAATGGTTGTATACGGCTACGGATAATGCGCGCTTGGCGTTCTCCTGACCGATGACGTAGCGGTTGAGATAATCGAAGATCTGAGCGGGCTTGGGCAGGCTCAGCGAATTGACCTCGGCATCTTTGACACGCTCCTCGGAGATGATGTCCACGCACAGGGCGATGCATTCATCGCAGATGGAGGCGTTGGGACCGGCCACCAGTTTTCGTACCTGATGTTCGGTTTTGCCGCAGAACGTGCAACGGGGTACGTCCTCGTTGTAGCTCACCACACGTCCCATGATTCTCCTTTGCCGACTGCGCCGCACCGTCGAACCGCCACGCTGCGCATTATCATTGTCATCCTTGAAATACAATACCCCCGGTCGTTGCCGACCGAGGGTATTGCAATGTCCGGAAGTTTTACTGGCGGTGTTCCAACACCTCGTCCACGATGCCGTATTCCTTGGCTTCAGGAGCGGTCAGGAAAGTGTCCACTTCGATGTCGCGGCGAATCTTCTCGACGTCCTGGCCGGTGTGCTTGGCGAGGGTCTCCTCCAGCCATTCACGCATACGCAGCATTTCCTTGGCCTGAATCTCGATCTCCGTGGCCTTGCCGAAGCCTTGGTCGATGGCCGGCTGGTGGATGAGCACACGGGCGTTCGGCAGCATCAGGCGCTTGCCCTTGGTGCCGGAGGCCAGCAGAATGGCGGCGGCGGAGGCGGCCTGGCCGAGGCACACGGTCTGCACGTCGGGCTTGATGTACTGCATGGTGTCGTAGATGGCGGTCATGGCCGTCATCGAACCGCCGGGTGAGTTGATGTACATCATCACGTCACGGTTCGGATCTTGGGATTCGAGGACCAGCAGCTGGGCCATCACGTCGTCGGCGGAGGCGTCGTCCACCTGCACGCCGAGGAAGATGATGCGATCCTCGAACAGGCGGGAGTAGGCGTCCTGGGTCTTCATGCCATACGGGGTCTTCTCCACGAACTGCGGCATGATGTAACGGTTGGTCGGCGCGGGCTGGGCTGCGCGGGCGGAGGCCGGCATGAAACCGGCTACGCCCTGACGGCCGGCCAAGCGGTCGGCACGGGCGGCGAACTTTGCTTCTTCACTTGCCATGAGTCTCACTCCCCCTGCTGGTTGTTGCCGATGGTGTCCGGCGTGGTCACGAGCTTGTCCACGAAGCCATAGTCGAGGGCTTCCTGGGCGGTGAACCAGTGGTCGTATTCGTTGTCGCGGTAGATTTCCTCGAGGGTGTGGCCGGTCTGCTCAGCGGTCAGCTCGCTCATGGTCTTCTTCATGTCCATGATGAGCTCGGCGTTGATGCGCACGTCAGTGGCGGTGCCGCCGATGCCGCCGGAAGGCTGGTGCATGAGCACACGGGCGTGCGAGGTCAGGTAACGCTTGCCCTTGGTACCGGAGCTCAGCAGGAACTGGCCCATGGAAGCACACATGCCCAGGCCCACGGTCGCCACGTCAGGCTCGATGAGCTGCATGGTGTCGTAGATGGCCATGCCGGCGGTGATGGAGCCGCCCGGCGAGTTGATGTACAGCCAGATGTCCTTCTTCGGGTCTTCGGCGGCCAGCATCAGCAGCTGAGCGCAGATGCGGTTGGCCATATCGTCCTTGACCTCTTCACCCATCCAGATGATGCGGTCTTTGAGCAGACGGTTGAAAATCGGGTCGACGGGGCCGGCCGGGACGTCATCGCCCGCCATGACCGGCAAGGTCGCAAAGGTATTGCTCACCTTGATTCTCCTTCTAATTACTCGAACATTGTTCAGACTACCGCCTTGAAGCGACTGAAGGCGGCTTTTCGCGTGCTTTTTGGCGGGCAGCGTAGGGATTTCGGTTTATTCGAGGGTGTCGAGGACGTCGTCAATGAGGAGGCGGGTCTGGGAGGCGGCATCGTCGCCCAGACGCGGGAAGCGACGGGCGGCATTGGCGGGGCTGGCACCGGCGGCTCGCGCTACGTTGGACTTGCTGGCACCATGGGCCACGGCTTTTTCCGCGAGCCGATCGACCAGTGAATCGGCGACTTGGCGCATCTGTTCGGCCACCCATAATTGGGCCATATCCGCAGGTAAGTCGTAGTCTTCGGCCACATCGCTGGCTGCCTCCTGAATGGCGGCCCATAACACCATGAATGGCTTTCGATAGTAGTCAATCTGCTCAGTGAGCGGCTCAGCGGCAAGCAATTCAAGTGCCGAGCGAATTTCTGTATTTTCTGACATAGCTTTCTTTACCTCGGCTCCCCTCTCTGAGGGGAGCTGTCGCCATAGGCGGCTGAGGGGAGTTTCGACCGGGGCAGCTCCCCTCAGAGAGGGGAGCCAGAATATATGTATTTACTTACGACTCAGCAACCACTTTGATATCAGTGACGACGTGGCCACGGCCATGCCGACCGGCACAAAGAAGGTAATCGGCGCTTCAGAGAGCTCCATCACCAAGCACATGGCCATAAGCGGTGCCTGTTGTGAGGCCGAAAGCAACGAAGCCGCACCGATCAAGGCACACGCGGTTACCGAATCGGTCGGAAACATCAGTATCCATACGAGGCCGAGCATCGCACCCAGCGTGGAACCTAATGCGATGCCGGGCTGCAGCACACCGCCCGACGCACCGGAGCGAATGGTCATCAGCGTCACCAGCGCTTTGGCAACAAAGGTGAGTGCCAACACACCCAGCAACATCCAGATATTGGACTGGGACAGCGGGAAACCGGCGTTCATCACGGATCCAGAAGGGCCGCTCCCACCCTGAAGCATGGCCCAGAACGATGCCATTCCAGAGCCCGCTCCCCCGCCAGAGGCCGAATCGGATACATTACCGCCGCCCGTCAGCAAGTTCCATGGAGAGGCGGCCGCTGAAGATGCCGACTGCATGGCACCAGCAGTGCCGGCGGTTTCAGGAATGAATGTGCTGAATCCAAGTTGCGCTGCGGCACGGCCGTTGCCCATCACCTGCGGCACAACAGTCGCCACCAAACCGGTGATGAGACCAGCCAGCGGCATCTGCCACAGAATAGCCTTACCGGTTGGCTTGTGCGCTTCCGCCCATTGCGAACCTTTTCGGAACAATGCGCCGCCCACTCCACATGCCGCACCGCAGATCAGAGCGAACACCATTAACGTTGGCGTGGATTCCGGTTGCATGGCGGTAATGTCGTAGAACAGGTGATGCCCTTTGATCGCAACCGCCACGAATGCGGCAATGGCAGACATGCCCAGTCCAAACGCAACTTTTTCGATTGTCACATCTACCAACAGGATTTCGACGGCGAAGAACATGCCGGCCAGTGGCGCGTCATAGACGCCTCCTAGACCAGCACCGGCAGCCACTGCCACCACCATGCGCCGGTCGATGCCGTCAACGCCCTCGATATGGAACAGGTCGCAGAAACGTTGCGCGAGCATGGCGCCGAGTTCGCGTGGGGCGACTTCTCGGCCGATCGAGGCACCGGAGCCGACGATGAAAATCTGCAATACCACATGCGCAATGGTTTGCCAGAAAGGCATTCGCTTTCCCGCCACGGCCTTCTTGACTGAGGGCACCGCAGTCGTTTTGTGTCGCATCAGATACCAGATAATGCCTGCGATGCTGAGTCCCACGGTCACCGATATCGCACGGCGTGCAGCGGGCACGCCGAATGGACCAGGCAATTCTGGGCCTTCGATGTAGCCGAGCAGCACATGTTCAACGCCGTAGAGCAACAGGGTCAGCAGACCTGCTCCCACACCGATGAGCACGCCGAGCACAATGGTCGCCGCAGCGAGCCAACCAAGGCGTTTGATAGTAACCGTTGGCTGCATGTCAACCTCCGCACCCTATGCAACGAGTATGCCTTGGGAACTCCCCTCAGTCTCGCTACGCTCGACAGCTCCCCCTCAAAGAGGGGAGCCAAAGAAACAGTCCTTTTGCCAGAATAGGAAGAGCCCGGAACCATGAAACACGATTCCGGGCTCAAACAATCATGCTAACGCGATGAGGCTATGCTCACTCAGCATCCTTGGCGTCATCCTTGGCGGACAGTTCGTCGGCCACGGCGGCAGCAGCGGAAGCGGCCTCGACGGACTCGGACTCTTCGTCCTCAGCGGCCTCGCCCAGGAAGGCGGAGAGGTCCACAACCTCGCCATCAGCGGTGAACTTGACGGCGCGCATGCCGGCGAGCAGGCCCTTGGAACGGCCGACTTCCTGCACAGCGGAGCCAAGCTGGCCATTCTTGATGATGGCCTGGATGAAGTTGTTCGGATCCATGCCGTACTGCTGGGCGATGGAAGCGAGGAAGTTGAACACGTCGGACTGGGACACCTGAACGTCCAGCTTCTCGGCCAGAGCGTCGAGCACCATCTGATCGCGCAGATCCTTCTCCACGGTCTCCTCGGCCTGAGCCTTCTGCTCCTTGGTGGCCTTCTCCGGGTCCGGGGTCATGCCCTTGAGCTGCTCTTCGACCATGTTGGCCTTGACGCCCTTCGGCACCGGGATCTCGAGGCCTTCCTGCAGCTTGGCGATGAAGGCATCGCGAGCCTCGGTGGCCTGACGACCTTCGGCGTCCTGAGCGGCAGCCTTGCGGATGTCAGCCTTGAGCTCGTCCAGAGTGTCGAACTCGGAAGCTTCGGAAGCGAACTCATCGTTCAGCTCCGGCAGTTCCTCAGCCTTGACGGAGTTGACCTTGACCTTCACGGTGGCCTTCTGGCCCTCGTGCTCGCCGGCTTCCAGCGTGCCTTCGAAGGTGGTCTCCTCGCCGGCGGACAGGCCGTCAAGGGCCTCGTCCAGACCGTCGAGCATGGTGTTGGAGCCGAGCTCGTAGCTCACGCCTTCCTGGGAGTCGACGGTCTCGCCGTCAATCTCAGCAGTCAGGTCGATGTTGGCGAAGTCGCCCTTGGCGGCCGGGCGGTCCACGCCGACCAAGGTGCCGAAGCGCTGACGCAGGGTCTCGAGGCGCTTGTCGACGTCCTCATCCTTGACTTCCGGCTTGGAGATGGCGATCTCAAGACCGTCGATTTCCGGCAGTTCGATGTCAGGACGACGCTCGACGGTGGCGGTGAACTTCAGCTTGGTCTCGTCGTTGGCGGACTGCGGAACATCCTGCACGTCGAACTCCGGCTGAGCCATCGGACGAATCTTCTTCTCATCCAGGGCCTTGGAGTACAGCTCCGGGACCGCGTCGTTCACGGCCTCACCGGCGACGGCGGCGAAACCGATGCGCTGGTCGATGATCTTGCCGGGAACGTGGCCCTTACGGAAGCCGGGAACGTTCACCTGCTTGGCGATTTCCTTACGGGCCGCATCCAGATACGGGTTGAGCTCTTCCGGTTCAACAGTGACGGTGAGCTTCACCTTGGTGGGCTCGAGGTTACGAACGCTGATCTTCACGCTAATGACTCCTCAAAAGTCGTTATTTCTTACAGTTCTGCCGTAAGGCAACCTCTACATGATAACGCCACTTACGGACGGTGCAATGAGTTTCACTTGCCAGTTCCTTGCGCCCTGCTCGATCAGGAACGTCTCGACGTCCACTTCCACCGGGTCTTCCACCCAGCACAGGTTGCGTAGGATCTGTGGCTTGATGATCATCTCGGCCGGCGTGCGGGTGTCTTCGGCGATGCGGTTGATCACACGCCGCACCCGTTGCAGACGGTCATAACGCTCCGGATGGCGCTGTTGCCACAGCCGCATGGATCGGGGCGCGTTCACCACACCGTTTTCGTCCTGTTCGGGGGCGGGCATGGTAGGCCATTGGGTGGGCTTCAGGGCTATGGCTCGATCGATGGCCTGCTTCCAGACCTTCGGTTTGACCGCACGCTGAATCGGCGCGTACCGCTCGAACATTTTGTCCTGCTCGGTGCCGGTATGGATGCGCACACGCTCGTTCAGGGATCGGAGCGCGCGGAATTGGGCAGCATTGTGCGGCTTGTTGGTCGCCGCCTCGATGATTGATGAATCGGCCAATAACAGGCTGGGCGCAATATCGTATTGCCGGGCGAGTCGGTCGCGCTCCTCCCATAGGGATTTGGCGATGGCCAAGCCCCTTGGATCACGACTCAGCTGGGTGATGCGCGAGATACGCAGCCAAGGAATCGGATGCGGTTTGCGCGGGGCAAGGCCCGCAACCAAAGCGTGAGAAAACTCTTCAGCGGCCCACTCGTCCTTGCCTGCGGCTTTCAGGTCACGACGCATCATGGTTTCAAGTTCGATAAGCACCTCCACGTCGAGCGCCGCATAGTTGCGCCAGTCGCGCGGCAGCGGACGGTAGGACCAATCGGCGGCGGAATGCTCTTTGGCTAGCGTGATGCCGAGGTAGTGTTCGGTGACGGCGGCCAGACCAAAGCGGTGCAGGCCGAGCAATCGCGCCGCTATTTCCGTGTCGAACAGGGCTTTGGGTTTGAGCCCGATTTCGGCGAATCCGGGCAAGTCCATCAGAGAATCATGCAGAATCCACGTGGCGTCGCCCACGGCGTCATTGAATTCATTCCAATCAGCTCCGGCCCGGGTCAGGGCGACGGGATCAAGCAAGGCGATGCCTGCACCCTCACGTTTGAACTGAATCAGCCAATCCTCGTGTCCATAGCGGAAGCCGGACGCCCGTTCGGCGTCGGCGGCCAGCGAGCCCGTCGCCTCGGCCATCGCATCGCAGACACGATGATAGCCGTCCAGCGTCGAAGTGACATCGGGTACTCCCCCGCGAGGCTCTTTCAGCAGTCGGGGTTCGGTGTCACGGACGTCACTCAACTGGCGTCATCCTCCTCAAAACGGATGGTGGATCTGATGAATGCGGCCCACGAGCGGACTTGTGCGCCGGCGTCCATAGTACCGTCCGGCCCGGTCCCGTCAAGCGGGGTCCATGAGACGCGAATCTCACACCCGGCGCTGGTGGAGCCGGCCATCGAGCCAAAAGCCGTGTTTTGGGTCACGGTGACTGTGCCGGATACCGAATCCGGCTCGATGCCGTCGAAATAGTCGCACATGTCATCCCAGTACATGCCGGGGGTCAGAGAATCGTTTTCGGCGGTTTCCAGCGGCAGTCGCGCGAACGCCACGCAACGCCAGTTGGAATCCCAGTCAATGCGCAGCTCATGAGCATAAAGCATCATGATCCAGCCTGTGGCGATTCGTGATTCGGCATCGCTGCCAAGACCGGCGGAAAAGGCATCGCCGAGGGCACGCTCTCCCGCTTCGAATTCCACGCCGATACCATAATCGGCCAAGGTGGAAGGCACGGGAATCTCCCGATAGCGCACGTCATGGATGCGCTTCATGGTGCTGACGGATTCGACGGCTGCCCATACTTCATCCGGCACACCCTGAGGGCGCACGGGGCGTCCGTCGTTGGACTCTCCCGTAGGAAATGCGTAGATGTCGGCCATATCTCTAGGGTATGGGCGAACGGGCCGAATCGTGGTATTTACGCGCGGTTCGGCCCTGCAATTTAATACACGGTGAAGCCGTGGTCCTTGAACTGGTTGGTCACCCGTTCGCGGGTGGCGGCGTTGGGTCCCTTCTGGTTCTCCAGCGGGTATGGGATGCGCAGTTCGTGCCACTTCGGGCGGCCAAGCTGGTGGAATCCCAGCACGTCGATGTGTTCGACGGCATCACCGAAGGACTCGCAGATCTTCGCCACGTTTTCGACGTTCTCTTCGGAGTCGGTCAGGCCCGGCACGAGCACAAATCGCACCCAGATCTTCTTGCCGGCCTTGGCCAGTCGCTGGCCAAAATCGATGGTGGGCTGCAAGGTGCCGCCGGTGACCTTGTGATAGGTCTCCTCGTCGCCGGATTTGACGTCGAGCAGACACAGGTCGATGTCCTCGAGCATCTCGTCGGTGTAATTCGTGTTGAGGAAGCCGGACGTATCGAGGCAGGTGTGCACGCCCATCTCCTTGGCGGCATGGAACACACGCGAGACGAAGGCGGGCTGCATCATGGATTCGCCGCCGGAGAAGGTGATACCGCCATGCGTGGCCTTGAACAGGTCCTTGTAACGATCGACCTTCTTGATCATGGCGTCAAGGTAGACGGGCTTGCCGTCGCGCATCTTCCAAGTGTCCGGGTTCTGGCAGTACTGGCAGCGCAGCGGGCAGCCGGACATGAACACGGTCATGCGGGTGCCCGGTCCATCCACGGAGGTGTTGATGTCCCAAGAGTGGACGAAGCCGATATCACCGGATTTCAGGGCGGAAAGGCGGTCACGTCGGTCGAGTCCGATTGGGGATTCAAAGCCGGAAAGGCCACCCATCAAAGTCTGCGAGGCATAGGTCTTCGATTCCTTGAGCATATGCCTGGTCGTGGTGCGGAACGTGGGTGTTGCGGGCATCGTTGTCCTCCTGTTCCAAATGATGCGAAAGTCTGTGGGAAATAAGGAAGGGGTGGAGCCGTGCCCCACCCCTTCAGTTAGTCATTGCCGCGGTTCGCGGGGTTGGTCATCAGTCGACGACGGCACCCTGGTGGAAGGTACGGGAGATGACGTCGAGCTGCTGCTCCTTGGTGAGCTTGACGAAGTTCACCGCGTAGCCGGAGACACGCACGGTCAGGTGCGGGTACTTTTCGGGGTGCTCGACGGCGTCCTCCATGGTCTCCTTGCGCAGAACGTTGATGTTCGCGTGGTAGAGGCCGTGGCCGTTGCCGGCGTCCAGGATGCCGACCAGGTTGCCGATGCGCTCGTCCTCGTCGCGGCCCAGGCCATCAGGGGTGATGGTGTTGGTCAGCGAGATGCCGTCAAGAGCGTCGTTGTAGTCGATCTTGCCGACGGAGAACATGGACGGCAGCATGCCGTGGGAGTCCATGCCGTTCTCCGGGTTGGCGCCCGGAGCGTACGGGGTGCCCTTGGCGTGGCCGGACGGGAAGGAACCGGTGTTCTTGCCGTACTCGACGTTGGAGGTGATCGTCAGGATGGACTGGGTCGGGACGGCGCCGCGGTAGACCGGGAGCCTCTTGACCTGGCCCATGACCGTGGAGACGACCCACTTGGCGATGTCGTCGGCGCGGTCGTCGTCGTTGCCGTAGACCGGGAACTCGCCCTCGGTGCGGTAGCCGACGATCAGGTCGTCGTCGGCGCCCTCAACGTACTCGTACTCGTGGCCTTCCAGGGTCTTCGCGTCCTTGTTGTAGATCGGGTAGACCTTGGCGTACTTGACGGCGGCGAGGGAGTCGGCGGCGATGGACAGACCGGACATGCCGCAGCCGAGGGTGCGGTACACTTCCTTGTCGTGCAGGGCCATCTCGATGGACTCGTACGCGTACTTATCGTGCATGTAGTGGATGATGTTCAGGGCCATGACGTAGGTCTCGGACAGCCATTCGAGGGCCTTCTCGTAGTTGTTCTTGACCTTCTCGTAATCGAGGGTGCCGTCGGCCTCCGGGGTAATCGGCTCGATCACGCCCTTGTCGATGACCTGCATGCCGGTCATCTCGTCGCGGCCGCCGTTGATGGCGTACAGCAGGGCCTTGGCGGAGTTCACGCGGGCGGCGAAGAACTGCATCTGCTTGCCCACGCGCATCGGGGAGACGCAGCATGCGATGGCAGCGTCGTCGCCCCAGTGGCTACGAATTTCCTTGTCGGACTCGTACTGGATGGCCGAGGTGTCGATGGAGATCTTGGCGCAGAAGCGCTTGTAGGCCTCAGGCAGCTTCGGATCCCAGAAGATGGTGATGTTCGGCTCGGGGCCAGGTCCGAGGTGCTCGAGGGTCAGGGTGTTGAGCAGACGGAACGAGGTCTTGGTGACCATCGAACGGCCGTCATCGCCGAAGCCGGCGTCGGACCAGGTCGCCCAGTACGGGTCGCCGGAGAAGATCGAATCGTAGTCCTTGGTACGCAGGAAGCGCACGATGCGCAGCTTCATGACGATGTTGTCGATGAGCTCCTGGGCGTCGGTCTCGGTGATCTTGCCGGCCTGGAGGTCGCGCTCGATGTAGCAGTCGAGGAAGGCGGAGTTGCGGCCGAAGGACATGGCGGCGCCGTCCTGGGACTTGATGGAGGCCAGGTAGCCCATGTAGGTCCACTGCACGGCTTCCTGCGCGGTCTGGGCCGGGCGGGACAGGTCGAGGCCGTACTCGTTGCCGAGGTTGATGAGCTTCTTCAGAGCCTTGATCTGCTCGTCGTGCTCCTCACGGAAGCGGATCCAGTGCTCGATCTCCGGCTCGGTGAAGTCGTTGCGGTACGGCACGGAATCCTTGTCGCGCTGCTTGAACTTGATCAGCGCGGCGACGCCGTACAGGGCCACGCGGCGGTAGTCGCCGATGATGCGGCCGCGGCCGTAGGCGTCCGGCAGACCGGTGAGGATCTTGTTGTGGCGGGCGATCTTGATGTCCTTGGTGTAGACGCCGAAGACGCCGTCGTTGTGGGTCTTGCGGTACTTGGTGAAGATCTTCTTGATCTCCGGATCCGGTTCCTTGCCGGCTTCCTTGATGGCCTGCTCGACCATGCGCCAGCCACCGTTCGGCATCATCGCGCGCTTGCAGGGAACGTCGGTCTGGAGGCCAACGACCACGTTATCGACTTCCGGGGAGTCGATGTAGCCGGCCGGGAAGGCGTCGACGTCGGCCGGGGTATGGGTGTCCACGTCGTAGACGCGCTGCTTGCGCTCCACGGCCAGGTAGTTGTCGTCGAGGTACTTCCACAGGTGCTTGGTCTTCTCGGTGGCAGGAGCCAGGAATGTCTCGTCGCCCTCGTACGGGGTGTAGTTCTTCTGGATGAAGTCGCGGACGTCAATATCCTTCTGCCAGTTGCCCTCGGTGAAGCCGGCCCACGCCTTGGCGTCGAGCTCCTCCTGGGAGACAGCTGCATTTTCCACTGCGGTCATGTCACTCCTTAAATGGGGTTGTAGGTTTCGCATCTTCACGGAACCCTTGGTTCAACAGTGTAGTTGGCACTTGCTTGAGAAAAGCTGAAATTGGGAGTGAGCTATCTCACATTGTTTCTGTGAACGCTACCATTCCAATGGCTTCTAGATATTGATGGGACTATTGCACGTCTCCAGATATGGGAAACCGCTCATACTGTGATGTTCGTATGAGCGGTTCGGTCTTGAGATTGACAGCAGAACCGTATCCGTCAGTTTTCGACCGTCAATCCTCGGGGCGAGCCTGTGCGGGTTTCACGCCGTAGTTCTTCCAGCGCCGGTCCTCCTCCTCCCATCTGGCATTGCGGTCCACCACGATGTCCCACGCATGTTCGGCGTCTTCCTTGGTCTTGTACGGACCCATGCGCTGTTCGATCGGTGAGACCATGCCCAACTCGGCCTGCTTCTTGACGGTGTTGAAATACCACTGCTTCTTGTTATCGTCTGTCATTGGTACCTCCTCAACGGTATTACTTGCTCCCGCTGGCGGGAGCAATATATGTTTATTCCCTGAATGCGTTGGTGACGGGCAGTCGGCGGTCGCGGCCGAACGCGAGGGCCGTGACCTTCGGTCCCAGCGGGTATTGGCGGCGCTTCCATTCGGCGCGGTCCACCAATCGCATCACGGTGTCTACGGTGACCTGGTCGAAGCCGTCGGCTAACAGGTCGGCGCGGCCGTGCGCGTGCTCGATGTATGCGGCGAGCACCTTGTCGAGCAGCGCGTATTCGGGCAGGGAGTCGGAGTCCTTCTGCCCGGGGCGCAACTCGGCCGAGGGTGCCTTCTCGATGGAGGAGACCGGAATCATCACGCCGTCCTTCAACGGGATGCCGGTGTTGCCGCCCTCGTTGCCCACGATCTTGAGACCGCCGATGCCGACGCCTGCGGCCGCGGCCTTGTTACGCCAACGGCTGATCTCCCAGACACGGGTCTTGAGCAGGTCCTTGATGGGTGCGTAGCCGCCTACCGCATCGCCGTAGATGGTCGAGTAGCCGCAGGCGAGCTCTGACTTGTTGCCGGTGGCCACGGCGAGCAGACCGCGCGAATTGGAGCTGGCCATCACGATCACACCGCGGATGCGGGCCTGCAGGTTCTCGGCGGAGACGCCATCAAGGTCAAGTTGCTGTTGGTAGGCGTTGAACAATGGCTCAATGGGCTGGACCTCGTAATGGGCGCCAATGTTGGAGGCCAAATCGGCGGCGTCGTCTTTGGAACCGTCGGAGGAGTACATGGAGGGCATGGAGATGCCCCAGACGTTCTCGCCGCCGCATGCGTCGGCCGCCATGGCGGCTACCAGTGCGGAGTCGATGCCTCCTGAGAGGCCCAGCGTCACGCCGGTGAAGTGGTTCTTGGCCATGTAGTCCTTGAGGCCGAGCACGCAGGCGGTGTATACCTCTTCGTCCGGGTCGAGTTCCGGAACGATCTCGGCCTTGGCCTGATGTTCGGCGGCGGAATCGAAGTCCCAGAACGTCAGGTTTTCCATGAACATCGGGCTGCGTTCGATAAGCGTGCCGTCGGCGTCGACCACGAAGCTGCCGCCGTCGAAGACGAGGTCGTCTTGACCGCCGACCTGATTCAGGTAGATGACCGGGGCGTTAACCTCGGCGGCACGACGCTGGGCGAGCTCGAAACGGGTGTTGGTCTTGCCTTCCTCATACGGCGAGCCGTTGATGGTGAGCAGCAGGTCGATGTTCTTGGTGGCCAGGTCGGCCACCGGGCCGCCGTCCTGCCAGATGTCCTCGCAGATGGCCACGCCAATGGTGGCGCCGTCCACGTCGAGGGTCACGGAGCGGTCGCCGGCGGAGAAGATGCGGAATTCGTCGAACACGCCGTAGTTGGGCAGGAAGTGCTTGTCGTAGCCAGCCCAGACCACGCCTTGGTGCAAGACCACCAGTCGGTTGCGCGGCTTGGAGGTCTTGCGGTCGGTGCCCACGGTGCCGACCACCACGAACAGATCGCCGAGGCCGTCGTCGTTGAGCTGGGTGGCGAGTTCGTTGGCCTTGTCCCATGCGGCTTGGCGGAAGGTGCGGCGCAGGGCCAGATCCTCGATGGGGTATCCGGTGAGGGTCATTTCCGGGAAAACAACCACTTGGGCGTTTCCTGCGGCGGCTTTACGGGAGTAGTCGAGCACCTTGGCGGCGTTGGCGTCAAGCGCGCCGACGCAGGTGTCGATCTGGGCGAGTGCGAAGCGAAGCTGTGTCATAGATTCTTAGTGTAGCCGCGTATGACGTCGGATTGCCTGTTCTTCCGGCTTGGCGTCATTCATTAGGTCGTTTTTGCGTTCATTAGGTCACTGCAATGCGATATCAGTCGTTGCAATGGCGCGATTCCAACAACCAGTATCGCCGTTCACCGACCTAATGGACGATGAATCGACCTAATGAACGAATGCCACTCCCCTCAGTCAGCTTCGCTGATAGCTCGTCCTGCACTTATGGACGGGCGAGGCCCGCGCATATCTGGTTCGGCTGTCGCCTCACCTTCGGCTACAGACAGCCCACTGGGCTGTCTGCCTAACGCCTCAGCCTCCGGAGGTGAGCCAGAAAAGGATTTACTTCAGCTCGTTGAGCACGCGCAGAGCGGTGTTGACGTAGAAGTTGACGAAGGTGGGAATGGATTCGTCGAGACCCACGAAATGCGGGCTATGCCAGTCGGCGCAACCTTCCTGGCCGTTTGACCCGACGAACGCGAACACCGGCAACGTCACCTTGGCGAATTCGCAGAAGTCCTCCCCCGCCATCGACTGACGTATCGGTTCGAGCTGCGCGTAGTCGTTGACATCCGCCGCCACGGCCTTGGCGAGACCTGGATCGGAGACCAGCGGGTCTTGAAAGTCATCCCAGACCACGTCGGCGCTGATGCCGTATGCCTCGGCGGTGTGTTCCACCACTTCCTTGAATCGGCGGCCGACCAGATTGCCATCCGACTTGTGGAAATAGCGCACAGTCCCTTGGAATCCGGCTTCGGCGGGCACCACGTTCCACACATGGCCGCCGTGCACTTCGGTAACGGACAGCACCAGCGGGTGGAAGGGCGTGACGTTGCGGCTCACGATGGTCTGCAGGCTCAGAATAATACTGGCGAGCGCTTCGATGGGCCCGGTGCCCTTGTACGGGTAACCGGCGTGGGTGCCTTGGGCGTGGAGGGTCACGCGGAATTTCACGCAGCCGGCCATCATCGGCTCAACGCCGATGGCCAGCTGGCCGGGCGCATAGTTGGGGTTGTTGTGCGTGCCGATAATGGCTTCGACGTCATCCACGAGTCCGGCGTCGATCATGGCGCGAGCGCCTTGGCCGGTCTCCTCACTCGGCTGGAACAGAATCTTGATCGAGCCGGCGAACTTGTCACGGTGCTCGGCGAGCCAGAAGGCGGCACCGAGCAGACCGGTCATGTGCAGGTCGTGGCCGCAGCCGTGCATCACGCCTTCATTGACGGAGCTGAACTCCAGTCCGGAGTCTTCCACGATGGGCAGGCCGTCGATGTCAGCGCGCAGCCCGATACGCGGCCCGGGACCGGCCTCGCCCTGAATGAGCCCCACAACACCAGTCTCCAGCGGGTTGTGCAGGATCTCGATGCCGTGCGCCTTGAGCTGGTCGGTCAGATAGATGCTGGTGCCGAATTCACGGAAACTACGCTCCGGATGGGCGTGCAGGTAGTGGCGGATAGTGATGAGTTCGTGGTCGATGTCGATATGTTCACTCATGGTTCCCGATTCTAGTAGCGCGAAGAATATATTGCGGCCCTCGCTCCATATTGGCGAGGGCCGCGATCTATGGGGTCAGTATGCCTTGTTATTGCTGGCGTTTGAGCAGTCGTTTGGCGATGGCGTTGGCGATGCCCTGCACCACCTGGACCAGTACGATCATGATGATCACGGCCGTCCAGGTGACGGTCTGGTCGAACTTCTGGTAGCCGTAGGCGATGGCGAAGTTACCGAGACCGCCACCGCCGATGTAGCCGGCCATGGCAGACATGTCGAGCACGCCAATGAACAGGAAGGCGTAGGCCAGGATCAGCGGTGCCAGGGCTTCGGGGATGAGCACGGTGCGGATGATGGTGAGCTTGCCGGCACCCATCGAACGCGAGGCCTCGATTACTCCCGGGTCGACCGGCACGAGATTCTGTTCGACCAGACGCGAGGTGGCGAAGGTGCACATCACCACCATCGGGAAGATGGCGGCCACGGTGCCGATGGACGTGCCGACCACGACGATGGTGAGCGGCTGCATGGCTGCCAGGAAGATGATGAACGGAATCGGGCGCACGATGTTGACGATGATGTCAAGGATGCGGTAGACGACCGCGTTCTCGAACAGGTTGCCGGGGCGGGTGCCATAGAGCACCACGCCGAGGATCAGGCCGAGGAATCCGCCGATGACGAGGGTGACGAGCACCATGGTCAGGGTCTGGCCAATGGATTCGAACAGTAGTGGACGCAGCACGTTCCAGTCGCTACGCGGGTTGGCGAGGATGATCATGCGTTGGCTCCTTCATGTGCGGCGGCGGACGCGGCGGGCGCGGTGGCAGTATCGGCCGCCAGTGGGTCATGGGCGCGGTCTTCGGCGTAGGAGGCATGTCCGGCGACTGCGTCGGCGTAGGCCACAGGCTTTGCGGCGGTGCCGAAGTCGATGACGTCGCTATTGGCGGCGAGCTCGCGCAGGAATTCGTCCACATGCCAGCCGGGCCCGTTGAATTCGTAGGTGATGGCACCGATGGCGGTCCCCTTGACCGTGTCGATGCCGCCGTAGAGCAGGCTGGATTCGACGCCGTATTTGGCGATGAGTTCGGAGATATTCTGTCCGGATGCCTTGAGTTCATGGCCTTGGGTGCCGGAAACGTCCTTTTGGCGGATAAGCACGGTGACAATGCGGCCCGACCATTCGTGATGCAATCGCTCGACCCGGTCTTCCTCGGGCAGGCCAGACAATGCGGTGGCAATGAATCGCTTGGTCACCGGCTGCTGGGGTGCAGCGAACACATCGTATACATCGCCGGATTCGACCACGCGTCCGGCGCTCATTACGGCCACGCGGCCGGCAATCTGCTGGACCACGTTCATCTGATGGGTGATAAGCACAATGGTGATGCCGAATTCCTCGTTCACACGCTTGAGCAAGGCCAGCACTTCGGTGGTGGTTTCCGGGTCGAGCGCGCTGGTGGCTTCGTCGGCGAGCAGAATCTCCGGATTAGTGGCCAGTGCACGGGCGATGCCGACGCGCTGCTTCTGGCCGCCGGACAGCTGCGAAGGGTATTTGTTTGCGTGCTCACTGAGGCCCACGAATTCAAGGAGTTCGTTGACACGACGATCCTGATAGTCCTTGCGCCAGTGATCGAGTTGCAGTGGGTAGGCGATGTTCTGGGCCACGGTTTTGGTGGAGAACAGGTTGAACTGCTGGAAAATCATGCCGATTTTCTGGCGGATGGGCCGCAGCTTGGTCTCACTCAGAGAGGTGATATCAGTACCAAGCACGGTCACAGTGCCGGAGGTGGGTCGTTCGAGCGCGTTGATAAGCCGGACCAGTGTGGATTTGCCTGCACCGGAATAGCCGATGATGCCGAAGATGTCACCGCGATCGATGGTCAGGCTGACGTCATCCACGGCTCGTGCGATGTTCGCGCCGCGTCCGCGTGTTTTGAATTCCTTCACGACATGGTCGAAGGTGATGATGGGGTCGCTCATAGTGCTCCCTGATGCTGGTTGTTGGTGTCCGGTCACGGAAGCGGAGCGAATCCCGATTGTTGGCTCGGGTACTCGCTCCGCTTGGTGGTAATGGCTATGGACAGGCTAGTCGTGCGCTCGTATCAGCCGCGGCTCACTGCTGGGCCTTGGCATCCTTCTCAATGTCGGACAGGAAGCCTTGCAGCTCGCTGGCGCTGAACTTGTCGGCGAACACCGCGGTACCGCCGGAGTTCTCCTGCAGGGCGTCGAGCACATCCTTCTGCTGGTAGATGGAAACGAGCTTCTTGTAGGTCTCGTTGTTCACGTCCGCCTTGCGGGCCACCCACACGTTGATGTAGGGGCGAGCCTCTTCGGATTCGGCGTCATCCTGGTAGATGGCGTCCTTCGGGTCGAGACCGGCATCGGCCACGTAGTCGTTGTTGATCACACCAGCGGCGATGGTCGGGTCCTTCAGGGTGGTGGCCACCTGTTCGGCCTTGAGCGGGGTGACCTTGACCTTGCTCTTGGCTTCGTCGATGTAGGCCGGGGTGGAGAAGGCGGTCCAGTCGCCCTTGAGCGTCACGAGACCGGCGGCCTTGAGCACGCCGATAGCGCGGGCCTGGTTGGTTTCGTCGTTCGGAATGGTGACGGTGTCGCCCTGCTTCAGGTCCTTGATGTCCTTGACCTTGGTGGAGTACACGCCGAGCGGGTAGATGGCGGTGCCGCCGATGGGCTGCAGGTCCTTCTTGTTGCTCACGTTGTAGTTGGCCAAGTAGAGCAGGTGCTGGAATTCGTTGAGGTCCAGCTCGCCGGAGTCAAGGGCCGGGTTTTCGGAGGTGTAGTCCTGGAAGTCGACGATGTCGACGTAGATGCCGGCCTTCTCGGCGTCCTGCTTGAACTTGACCCATTCGGGGTTGGTAGCGCCGACCACGCCGATCTTGACCGGGTTGCCCTTGCTGCCCTTGGCGGACGACTCGTTGGCACCGGCAAACGCGCGGTAGCCGAAGAACGAGGCCACGGCGATAATCGCCACGACCACGATGGTGATGATGACGTTGCGGGCGGTGTGGTTCACACGCACCGGCTCGTTATTGTTAGGAGCGGCCGGGGTTGCCGGCTGGGTTGCTGCTGTCATTGGATTTCCTCTCTCCAAAATTGATGTCGGGTAACACCATAACGCGCTTGAACCGCGAAAGTGACGGAAAATGGCCGATTGCCATATAGGTGTCTTTTATGGCGCGCATGCAATGTCCGGGATTCGTGCGTTTGATAACCCGCTATAGGCGTGCCGAACACGCCGGAAAGCACGTCGAGAGGGGCTTTGACAATGGAAGCTATGACTACCGATACTGCCAATGCCGATATCCGAGCCGTATTCTTCGATATCGATGGCACGCTCACCAGTTTCACGACCCATACGGTGCCGGATTCCACAATCGAGGCGATTCACCGGCTGCAGGCCGCAGGCGTCAAGGTGCTGATTTGCACGGGCCGCGCGCCTTCACAGATGCACGTGGTGCTGGATACCATGCCGGTGACGTTCGATGGCGTGGTGGCGTTCAATGGGCAGTATTGTTTTGATGACACCGGCTTCTTTGCCTCGCAGGCCTTGGATACTGCTGATATTGAGGTGATTCTCGACTGGCTGGACCGTCACCCCGATGTGGTGTGCAATTTCGGCGAGAAGGATTACGTGTACTTCAACCAGTCCAATGATCTGCTTCGCGCCACGTGGAGCAAACTGGGCAAAACCGCACCGACCCGGTATTTCGAGGACCCGCGCACCCGCGCGCTGGATCATGAGACTTTCCAGATCAGTCCCTTTGTCGGGCCCGAGCTGGAGGCCGAACTGGTGGGACTGTGCAGCAATGTGCGCGGGGTGCGTTGGCATCCGGATTTCACGGATCTGATTCCGGCCGATGGCGGCAAGCCGCGCGGCATCCAGCGGTTCATGGCGCATTACGGCATCACGCGCGAGCAGACCATGGCCTTCGGCGATGGCGGCAATGACACGGATATGCTCGCCTACGCCGGCATCGGGGTCGCGATGGGCAATGCGACCGCCGAGCCCAAGGCCGCCGCCGACTACATCACTGACGATGTGGACCACGACGGTGTGCGCAATGCCCTGCTGCATTTCAGGGTGCTACGCGATTAAAACATCACAACAGTTCGCTTTGTTCTGCCCCGCCGTGACAGGGCTTATGAATAAGCAAAGGGCTCGGGACGAATCCCGAGCCCTTTGGTGTTAGCGAACTAACAACACCGTGGAGGTGTTATCACTCGTTGTCGCCAGCGGTAGCGGCGGTAGCGGTGACGGCACCCTTCTTGTCGGTGTTCACGCCGGAGTACACCCAGTCGGTGTAGTCCGGGTGGTCGTAGCCGTTGTCGACGGCGAACTGGAAGGCCTCATCACGGAACTTCTCGAGCTCGTCGATCTTGTCGGCGTACTTGTCGGCGTCGATCATGCGCAGAGCCTCAGCGGTCAGCTCGTAGCGGTCGATGCGGTTGACACGAACCATGTCGTACGGGGTGGTGGTGGAGCCCTCCTCCTCGTAGCCGTGGACGT